>Ga0065711_1002288_pt1 | contig 34979 bp, 19 predicted proteins | sample Hoacrofraction12_FD_59098 | JGI IMG/M metagenome (GOLD analysis project Ga0065711, IMG submission 59098) | Hoatzin crop microbial communities from Cojedes, Venezuela - Epithelial fraction 12 v2 (version 2) | ecosystem: Host-associated > Birds > Digestive system > Esophagus > Crop | place... | reverse complement strand
TTCCTTTCCTTTCCTTTCCTTTCCTTTCCTTCCCTTCTTCCCTTCACTTCCCTTCCCTTCCCTTCCCTTGCCATAGGGCAGAGCAGAGATGTGTGAGACAACTTCAAACCAACCAGCTCATTTACTGGAAACATCCTTGCTACGGCAGCACTAAGCTGTGCACAGTTAGACTTAACTTTCTAGTTTTCAGTGCAAAGCCTGCCAGAATAGTCCTCAGCAGCCAACAGAGAACACTTCACTGCTTCCTAAAAGTGCCAAACCACATAAAAGTATTTGAGACAAATGTTACACACGCTTTGAAGACTCCGGTTTTCAGAATTTGATCATTGGTGCTAGGGTTGTGGGTACATCGCATTACAAAATTTCTACAGTCACACAGGAACTTGTAAAGATCTTGCATTGGACTTAAGATGTGTACTGGGTTTAGCTGCTGCTTGAGTTTGGATTAATAGAAATATCGATTATCAAAATACCAAGTATTCTAACTACTGGAATTTAGCTTTATTAAAAGATTGTTGCATAAAAGAAAGGATTCACAAGATCAATCTAAAAATAATTTTGTTTGAGGCATAGTAATTATTAATCCGTGTCAGTAGTCTGTCCATAAAATGCAGTGTATACTTCTGTGTCAATTATTTTGCTATGTGGTAATCATGATAAAACACAATTTGGTGTACAGAAATTAGCTTCAATTTAAATTTGTTTTACACAGGGACATGCCACAGCATTATACTTACAATTTTGTAACACATACAAAAAGAATAAAATTGACATTTCTAAACTTGGTGACTAAGTCAGACACCTTTGTTTTTAGCAGCTTCAATAAATTATGAGTTTGACAGAATTATCAGTGTCTTTCAGTTTTGAATTACATAAATCTGTGGGCTTTGGGCACAGGCATTTAAAAATGTCAGCCTTTGATCTTGTCAGCTAAACTGGAACTATGCTGTGATTTCTCATGAATGGCCTTCGAAACAGAAAGTGTTATTTTTATTTTTATTCTATCTATCATTCTAAATGGAAGAGAAAATCAATGGCTGAGAAGAATATCCTTGCTTCACATACAACTTTCCAGAAACAAAATGTAGCTTCATGCTGGAGGTAATCTTGGGCATTAAAATTCCTTACACGGCAAGTATAAACAACAGGCCACTGTAAGCGTTGGTTCTGGAGAGCTACAAGCCCAGATTTCTCTTACAACTTTACTACCGATATAAAAAATCTAACATAAGGACTTCCAGATAAGAACTGTATTTCTGAGATATGCATGAAAGATAAACTAAGGCCAGTTCTTATGCAAATACTTTAAAGTTAATGATGCAAATGTCCAAGTCAAGGGAAAGTTGTGTTTGGTAGTATAATAATCAACCCATCTTTTCTCTGTGATCACTTTTTCTCACTTCAATAATTTGTTCCTGTCAATGCCTTCACCATTCCTATTGCTGTCTCTCTTCTTATTTCTTCATCATTACTCGGTCTTCTGTAGTTAGATTATTCTGTCAACCACCTACTTCCCTCACCACCCACTCCCTTGCTGTCTAGTCATTATCCTTTTTATTCCACTTCCATCTTTTCACACTGTTTTCTGCTCTTCTTTTTTTCTTTTTTTCAGAGAACGAACCTATTTCTTTTAGTTCATTTGCCACTATGATTTTTTCTCAATATTGTTTTCTGTATCTTCTTCCTGTCTTGGCTTATAACTTTTTAAACTCAATATACATGTTTACTTGTCGACTATGCTTCTTAAAGCTATTTCACTGGCACTTTTCCTGAAACACATGCTAGAAGCAAGGCATTACCCCTAGAAGCATGAGTAGAAGCACACTGCTTCACTAAGTGATCGTCTGCTTTCAGGGTAAAGCAAATGACTGAACCATGCAGACACACAGAAATATTTCTTTGCACATTCAAAGCAATCACAAAGCAAACAAAATATACAAAAGAAAGAGAATGTAACTGAATGATTAAAAAATGTTCTCTCTTAGTCAAGAAAGAAGACAAATACCTAACTGAGATGAGAAACAACTATATTTGGACTCAGTACTTTCCTGTAAGAGGAAACAAGAGCATAACGTAACTGTCCGGGACCTCAGTGAGACGGTTTAGAGTCCATGACTCTCACAGATCCTCCCTCTCCCCCACAAACTCTCAACCTCCTTTCATCCAGGAATTCTTCTCCCTCCCTTTCCAGTTGCTTCCTATCTTCCTAGACTTGGTCCAGCTGCTGCAACCACTGTCTGCTCCATCTGTTCCCCCAGACCTACGGCCCTTTTGCAGGTTCGGTGTCCAGAGCAGCAGCAGCACCTTGAAGAGACCTGCTGGCATACAAGAGGAGTGGCTGAGTTACCTTCACATTCTTCGAAGTGGTGTGCAGGTTACAAAAGTACTGGCCAGATTAATCATTAAAACATTAAAGGAAAAATATCTCAAGAGTTATCAATCGATTTATCTTTGTGGGGCTCTGTGAAGCTGTCAACTGCTATGGAAATGCTATGTATTTTATTATTACCGCACTAAATAAAAATTCACCCAGAGTTGTGTCCTTATACCACTGGAATGCAGGGGTCACAGTCTTGTTCAGAGATAATTCATTTACGCTCGTCAAAATAAAGTAGCATGGTGAGATATACGCCATTTAAAATACCATGAATACCATGAATACAGTCTTCAGAAAACAGAAATACTGCTGCACGGCTTTGCAGAAGTCCTCTGAAACTTTCTTAAACAGGGCCACTGCTGGGCAGCGTTGGCTACAGCTCAGCCCAGGACAAGGCCTATGGTTAAGGTTATGGCTAGTGAGAGGTGAAGCCTGAGGCTCCAGGGAGGGTGAGGCTGCCAAAGGGAGGGGTCCAAAAAGAAAGAATTTCTGGCAACTTCTTCAAGAGCAATGTCGTGTGGGTTACGGAGTAATGCACAGTTGAGACCAGAGGCCTCTTTGTCTCAGCTGTGCTTTAGCCCAGGAAGCTCAGCACTATAGGGTTGAACAAAATGTCAGTAATGATTTCCATCTTCTTCCCACCCCTTCCCCAGCAACCCTGCTGCAGCTCTGCACCAGCTGGAGATCTGAGCTTTGTCTCTATACTAACCTAAACCCTAAGCCTAAACATAATCCTGTGATATGTCAGTGGCTGAGACTTACAACAAGACCCTCGGTTGAGTTCCCAAGAATGATTTCTTTTTTAAGTCCATCCATTCCTTGGGCAGCCCCTTTGTGGCCCCACTCCATCTGCAGCCCTAGGCCCCTCCCACACTTGAGCCCTAGGCTTTGGGTTTCTCCTAACTCCAACCCTAAACGCAACCCTAAGCGAGGCTTGGGCTTGGCTGAGCTGTATCTCAAGACCCTCTGACTTCTTTGCTTTAATAAGTTTCGAAGAGAACCTTTTTTTCTTAACTGCTCACCGCTTCCTTGAGCAAATCCTTTGCAGCTTCACTCCAGCTAAAGCCCTAGGCTTTGTCTCTCACTTAATCATAAACCTAACTCTGGCCTTAAGACCTTGGCCTCGGTAGAACAGAATCTCACCCATGGCACTGTTGAAGAAGTTGCCATGAACAATTTGACTCTGCAATCTATCCCTTTCTTGATCAGCCGCTTTGAAACAACACTCCAACTGAAGCCATACATGTTGTCTCTCTCACAACACTAATCCTAAACCAAAGCCACAAGATCCTGGCTTTGGTTCAGCCATATCTCAAGATCCTCAGTCATGGCCCTGTTGAATAAGTTGTCAGTGTAGATTTCTCTTTGTGTTCCACCCCTTCCTTGGACAGCCACCTTTGCAGCCCCACTCCAACTGGAGCCCGAGGCTTTGACTCTATTCTGACCCTAATCCTTAGCCTAACTGTAGGTCTTGACCTGGGCTGAACCCTACCCGAACACCATCGAGCCACTGCCACCATTGTCATCTCTGAGGAGATTGTTTTTGCAGCCCAGCTCTTTCTTTAGCATCCTCGGGTAGGGACATCCCTGATGGACTGTGGCCATAGGTGACCCACACTGACCCACAATGGGCCTGAGGGACTGCAGCTGTGGGTGACCCATGCTGGGGCAGGGACACCCCTGAGGGACTGTGGCCATGGGTGACCCACACTGGGGCAGGGCAAACCCTGACAGACTGCAGCTGTGGGTCACCTACACTGCAGCAGGGACATCCCTGAAGGACTGTGGCCATGAGTGACCCACACTGGGGCAGGGACATCCCTGAGGGACCGTGGCCATGGGCCACCCCTGGTAGAGCAGAGGTACCTCTGAATCTGAATATATATAAAAACTTACAACTTCTTACCAATAAATTTAACCAGCTGGTTTGTCTCTAAAAAAGCATAGTTCCTTGATGACAACAATAGAACTACCTGTTTCTTGAGGCTGACATTACCAAAACTTTATTTCTCGAAAGCAAATTGTTTCGGATCCCCTATCCCGTGACACTCGGTGTCACCACGGCAACCTGAGAAGGTCAGTGTGACCGTCGCTAGGCAGCAGAACACCACAGGCGAGGCTCTCCTCTGGTCTCCAGGCGCCCACAAGTCCCCCTGGACCAGGCGCCCAGGATGCTCAGGCAGCTACGGCGGTGGTGCCTGTGTGTGGAGGTGTCCAGAAATGAGAAGAAATTGCGGGTGGTGTATTTTTAGATAATTACAGCATAGCTCTGGCAGGTTTATGAGCTCCACAGCTGATGGCAGTGTGACCAACCACTCCAGATGCACAATAACCTTCTAAAGATGGGCAATATAAGAAGCCCCATTGCCATTCTAAAATTTAATTTTTTCCATTTGTCTTCACAGAACGTGATTAATACAGACAGGAGTGAAATGGATTATATTAATATCCCTCAGAAAATGGTGCAAGTAGATGGGAAATGAGTAAGTATTTGCATATAATTACAGCTTAGGGTGCCTTTAATATAAGCAGCTGCCTATAAAAGCAGGCAGCTGGCGGGCAGTGGAACTGGGCATTGCCAGCTGTTTTTTCCCCTCCTGTGAAAGGCTTCCTGATGTTATTATGTCTCCATGGCACTTTATAGGTGACACCTGTGACAGTAAGATAACGCCAGAATCTTCCACCCGGAGATTTCTCCCTTTCCTACCACCTCCACCTCTAAGAGACAATGCATGGCTTCTGCAGTTGCTGCCCTGAGGGAGTCACATATTGTGGGGTGGGTGGTCCGGGACAAAACCCATCTCCCCATGCAGACAGCCCTTACCTGCAGAAATCACTGGAACAAGGGGAAAACTTATTCCTCCAGCAACCCACTCCTGACCTGCCAACGGACCCATTGCTGTCTGTGTACTGTCCAAATGCCTGACCAATCCTCAGCGTTTCTCACCTGGGGCAAGCATAGAAAGGAGTGCAGAAAAAGAAAACAGTTTTACATTGCCTGTCTGCAGTGGCTGGTGCCTTCCAACCCGAACTATGCTAGGATTCTATGATTCCTACCTTTCTTCCCTTTTCTTTGCACTCTTCCTCCAAACCGTGCCGCATATTCTGCTTCTCCCAAAGAACTGAGTATGACCAAAAGGATTAAAGCGTGAAGCTACCTTTGGATTGTGACAAACCAATAAAAAAAGCAAACACAGTTTTTAGCAAATGCTTGGTAAGGATGGAGATAAAAAATAACATAATGTTAAAACCGTTACTGGGTATTTTATAAGCAAACCAATATAAGCTCTTTTAGGACAGGTAATTTAAGGTCCTTACAAAGTGTTTTTCAAAACAATTCCTTATTTAAAACAACACAAATTATAATAAAAATAATTTTCAACATAAACTGTACTACTGATGTGGTTCTAATCTCATTAGGACTTAAACTACGAAGTAGTAAATTATAGAGTACATTTTTTCTGGGTTGTTCTTCTGCCCAACTGTACATTTTCAACATTCCACTCAAAGACAAATATTTTAGTTTTACTTAGTGTGTGGAATTAGGAGGTGGCTTCAGATCAAATTAGGATGTGTTTTTTAAAGAATATTGAGGTTATAACTATTTTATGGAAACCAAGCTCACAAGATAATTCAGTTAAATGCAATTTACAGGTATAAGAAATTAAATATATCAATTGCAATTGGATACAATCATTATTTCAAACAGTAAATCTTCAGGTATATGTACTTAATTTTATATCTGAAGGCAAACAATTTAAAATCAAGTATTAAATTATCTGAAGAGAAAGTATGTAAAGGTTCTCCTCAAAGGCATTATTAAGATTTACATTATCTTCTCTGGGAGGTTATACAAGCCATAAAGGGAGACTTTTAATGGTGAGATTATACTGGACAGTTGCGTATTCCAAGGAAGACATGGGAGAAGACTAGCCAAAGGGGGGAAAAAAAGGAAATGGAATTGTATAGAAAATGATAACCAAATATCGTTAAGATTATACACATTTCTATCTTGCACAGACTCATGTAAAATCTCTTCTAGAATCCAAGGAGAAAATGAAAAATAGTAAGGGGAATATGTCTTCAGATCTACAGGTCAAGATTCTTGCAATATGGAGAATAAGAAATGAATCATGACCATGGTCTGGTTCAATGATTTTAGTCACTATCCATCACCAGCCCCCTCTGAAAAAGTGAAGTATTTCCCAGCACTTGCAAGCAAGGAGAAACAAATGATGTGTGAAGTCTTCTGGGTAGGCCAGTTACCTGGGAAATAAACAGAAGTTCAGCAAAGCTTGGTTTTCCTTCAGGCTTTGGCTCTGATGTCCCATGTGACTCGGGCAAATCACTTCTCTATGCCTTTGTGTCCCTTCCCATGCCTTGCCTGTAAGGATCACCTATTAGTGAATAGTGGGATTCATCTCACTTAACTTCAAATGGCAGCAGTGGAAAAAGTGACAGCTGAGCTGTCACCCCAGGCACCCTCTGTAATCAACAGAGAGGAGCTGGCACCTTGAGGGGCGATTCAGTTGTCCTCTTTCAGATTAGGACAAGTTCTTTCATCATTAGGACTCGTGCCCTAAAAGGGCTTATTACTCTCCTGTAACCATAGCAAGATCACAGCATCAGATAAAACTGCATGCGATTCTCATTTGAAGAGGTTAATATTATCTTTAAATATGTTTGCGGTGTAACTCCATCTCACTTCAGGTTTCTGAGCTCTTGCAGTTGGACAGTTGATATATAAAATAAAATGAGGAGGTGTCCAGACTGTTCTGAGACTCTTCACTTGTAAACTGAGCTTTTTCAGGCAGCATCTGTTTACTCTCTGCCTTGTACAGCCTTTAGCAAATATCAGTGACTTCTATGAAATCCACTTCAAAAAACACTTTTAAACTTGTGATGAATCATTCTAATTCTACATTTTCTAGACTTGGGAAATGCCACCAAAGAAGAGACTGTGAGTCTAAAATAAATCTCTAAAAACGTCTGTCAGCAACGATCATACTGGCTGAATCTAAGAGGAGTCTTTTGATGGATGGGAGAGTACGAAAAAATAAATGAGCTTCTGAATTGTTTACCTCTTTGAACTCATCAGACTGTGAGGCAGGGTGATCTCATCTCACAAACCAGCTGGAGGTAACAAAACAAGAGTGAAAATACTTTCAGGCCCTTTAAGGATGAAAATTTTGTTAAAGTAGAATAACCCTGGCAATACTCAGATACGAATAAGGGCCTGAGATGGGGAGGGAGGAAAAGGAAAAGTAGATCTGTGCTTGTAATCTAATTTCAGAATACAGAATTAAATGTGTGAGAAATAGCTAAGGAGAGAAATTGTAACACTGGTGGTCTGAACAACTTTCAGTCACTGAAGCTGCAATTCTGCATCGAAGCAGACAGGGAGACATAAATTTTTCTTACTTTCGCCTATGGCTTTCTCTGTAGATTGGATTGTTTACTTTCAGTAATTGTGTGAACGAAAAATAGTCTGTCTGGTATTACAGGTGAACTTTGTAAAGTTACTGGTGACAGTATTCAGCCAGATTTGAAGCTAAAATATGCCTCAGGAAAGTTAGTGTTACTGATACATAGATTTGAACATCATCATCAAAGTATTGTTAATTTGTAATATTATTTGGAGATTCAGAACGTGTTTCGCATAGAAAAAATACATTCTCAGTTTGTTATCAATTTCCTCTTGACTAATTAAGAGGAAAAAACAGACCTTGCTTTTGGTTTCCAATCCTGACTCAAATTTGGCTGACAGCCTTAGAATCTTGGTAATTGGAATTTGAAATGAAATTGTCTTTGAGGATAGATTTTAATCTTGTATAGATTGATAGACAATAATCAAGCAACAGATTTTCCCTACCCCTTTATCTTGCCCCTGTCCAGGGAAGAACAGGGCTATCCATTTTTTAAGTTTTAAACTCTAGATGCCCTTGTAAGACATTTTAAATTGACTCCTCCACACTGTTTTAGGGCTGGCAGCAAACCAGCAGCACAGCACAGAGAGCAGATTCAGACTGCAGAGAGGAAGGCATTTCCAGTAAGGCCATGCCTTCAGAGGCGCCAGTTCCTGTCTTTTCTACCAAGCATATATACCCCACCTTTTGTGCCCATAGGTGTCGGACATCTCCTGTAACCCTGAAGCACAAGGCAGACATTTAAACAACCAATGAAAAAGAAAATATTTGTGCAAGTGTCAGGCTTTCTCAGATACACACTCTCCTTGTGCTCCCATTCTTTCACCTAGAAGTATGATTGTCCTTATATCTGAACTATTTCTCAGCTTTCAGCCAGGAATCATCTAAAGCAAAAAACTCCATCTCTATGTTTGCATCTGCACAAAGAAACCATGGAAGAATAATCTATAATCTGCAAAAATAATTTGCAGTTAAAAATCACAGAAAGAAATAAATGTTAGTGATTTGTTAGGAGCAACCATTTATACATCTCTGTGTTTTTGCTGCAAGTTTTCATACAGAACAAAAATAATCATTACTGTATATGGGTTTCGTATCTAGATCAGCTGCACTATCGAGGTATGGTTCTGATGAATGTTTAGATTCTGGATTACGACTCTCAGCGGGTGATGTAGTAAATGCTACCACTCTAGACTGCCAGAACATGTCAGTGATGTTTTATTTTCTTCATTTGATAGATTCAGAAGAGAGTCAGGCCTAGTTCATATTTTTTTGTCACAAAGAGAGAATGGCAAACGCCCAGATTTCTGACTAGGATAAGGACAGCTGGGCAGAAAGTAATTTAGTTTGGCTAAGACCTCAGCAGCCTACAATGCACACATGAAATGCTGGAAGTCACATAAGCAGCAATCAACACTTCAAGACAGCTAGACTACCCAATTAAGGATTCAGTGAGGGACTGCTGTCATCCTGCTGCATGAAGCCGTACCCATCCTGCGGTCCTGCTGAAGCCTGCGGTCCTGGCAAACAGCCTGGCTGGACTCTGGGCATTGGCAGTCGAAAGCAAAACAGGGTGGTAACTTCTGTATTTCTGGAATTTACTACCTGTTATAGTTGAACTGGTTGTGTTCTGAAAAACTGACTGACACTCAATAAGGTGCCGGAAAGTCCACAGCTTTGAAGGGTGAAACAGCTTTTGGTTTTCACTTTTCTTGTCAATGAACAGATGATGGAGTGGTACAACAAGCAAGCTGGTATAGAGAATAAAATTACCTGTATTATCTTTTAATATAGCCTGCTTTAAAAATCTAGGCTTTTATTGCAGGAAAAGAAAAAATGCATTTTATCATTGATTCTGACAGCTACCAAGGTAGGAGTCTACACATTTATAATTCTGCTGCCTTCCCCAAGAAAAACAGAATTGGTGCATACTACCTTTGTACTTTCTCACTCCAAGGTGGGTATGTTAAAGTAATGCAACATTGACTATATTTTATCATTTTATTACGGTAATGCCTAGACATCTCATATAAAATAAGACTTTCCTTGTTGGATACTGTACAAACCCAGAACAGACTTTGCCCAAAGAGCTACTCATTATTCGGAAATTTTTACAATTATTTAATGCATTGCATGTAATCGATTGTTTGAGGACCTGCCAGTTGCTCTTACAAGTGCTAATCCTGGCAGCTTTTAAAAGCAAACTCATTCCAAACAGGAGGTGATGATTTAATCAACTCTAATTGAATTCCATGATAAATTTTGAGGAAAGTAATGATATACTAATTCTTTCTGCCCAATCATTATTTATTTGAGTAGATGGTCTTTTGGACAAAATGATTCTTTCACCATCACCATTGCAAGCAGGTGAAATTAACAGAGCACAGCTTAATTGTGATAAAATGTTGGTGTTTAGAGAAAACATTAATATGGAAAAAGAAAAAGGAAATTGAAAACAGATGTAAGAAAACTGTAATGTCACTCCATTTTCTTATTACTATGGCTATTTATTTGATCTTGTATATTCTGTCCTGAGTGCCACTTGATCCCAAGTGCATTCAGGTGTCTGTTTTGTTGGTTTATTCCATCATGGAGAAGCAGCCAAGATTTTCCTCTGTATTAGTGTATTTGTGTCAGGAAGATTTACACCTGGCAAAGACAACCGCAGCAGACACTCCAGTGTGTGAGTCTTTCGGATAGCCTCTCTGAGGCACACCTCTTCTGACTCTGAATATGGAGTTCATTTTCTCCTGGACATGGAATCCTACTTCAGGGCCAGACACCAAACAGTTCCGTGTTCAGGCAATAGAAAATCCCTCGAAGTACAGCCATAAGTAACAAAATCCATCCTGGTTTAGGTCCTGTGTCATTTCATAGTTTCATAGGGTAAAATCTGTTCACAATTGTAACTAGCAATATTGCTATCACTGCTAATCATTATGTATTAGCAATAACAACATTAATGGTCCATACACTCTTGTCACTGGAAACGGTAGTGGTTCATTAGTGAGACGTGCACTGCCTCCCTAAATCCATGGGAGTAAATTTTGTGTGACAGGACTAAGGATATTTTTTGGAAGAGGCACAAATAAAAAGCAAAAATGCATAACTGCCTGTGCTACTGTTTTTCTTTGCCACATCATTCGTTTTCTGATTCTCTGTTGTTGCTTCTTGGCAATGCCTACTTTTTCCCGTAACACTGAGTTCACAGATGCAGTACTTAAACCACCACACTAAATTTTCCTTTCTAAGAAAAGGAGAGGAGAACAGAGACATTATCTAAAAATACTAATCAAATGAGATTAAAAAGCATACTTCAGTGTGCTGTAAATCCCAGCGGTCGAGGACGTTCCCAGTGATACAGTGCTGTAACAGCTCTGCCGCAGCATGAATGCCAAAGGCCAGCCCTGGGCCGGGATGTGACTTTTACAACCATATATTAAAGCCGCCCTCCAGCCAGGGAATCTGGAGTACTAACCAGCCTGTGGAAACCAATGTTGAATCATCCGACATTTTCTGAGTTCTTTATTTAGCCTCTGCAGAGTAGGCTAGAGATCAGGCAATGCAATGTTGCACGTCTAACGCAGAACTAGAGCGTAGCTTCTGCGAAAGCCATGGGAAATGACCCCAAAACGTGGAGCCTGCGACTCGACTCCAGGGCCATCAGCCGCTGGCTCGTCCGAGGGGGTCACTCCCTCACAAATTTGATTTAGTTCTGAAATAATAAAGGGCAAATCAGAAATAGGTCTTTCCCTCGGTTGCACCCCAGTTTTAAGCACTCTCTGACAAGGATTCTGAATGGTGATTTCTCATTCACGAAAGGGAGTGCCTACTCGCTGATGCTGAAATTGCACTGCTGAATGTAAGGGCCAGGTTTGGGTCAGAAAACATCTCGGAGTGGATCCTCCCCTTGCTCCCTTATATTGGTTTAGCTAAACAGCAGGTCTGGAAATGGAGAGTGCCGTGGCAATAGCTATGGAGTTGATTTTCTCTGGAGGTTGACAACTTCTGAATTTGTTGGCCTTCTTAGTAACTGCTGTTCCTTGCATATTTTGATGCTCAAAAGGAAAGTACACAGGAATGGACTGGCATTTTGGAATGGAGATGTGCATGCCAGAATGTTTGGATTCTGAGTTTTATGGGTTGGTTTCATTTCGATTTATTGTTTATTCTGTGTTTAACTGGTGGTAAAAAACATCCCCATATGTAGCATTGACTGACTGCTTTCTTTTTATGAACAGAATAAATCAGAATAAATAAATGCAAATGCTGAAATAATCAGAAACTGATAAGAAGCACAAAGGAACCTGGAATGCAGGAATTTAGCATTCAAAGTTTTTGTCAGGCTAACAAGGGAAAAAAATGACCAGTACAGAAAATATAACTGGATAACTATTACCATGGCTGTTTTTGTGAAGGGACCCTACCGCTCCATCAAAGGAATTACTAAAATTGAGAAAAATATGAGCTGGGAAGAGAGGTGTATGATAGATGTCTATTAAACAGTGAGTGTCATGGAAAGGGGACAGAGATTCCCTGGTCATTTTTTCCTGCAGTACAAGACTAAGGGGGGCATCAAATGAAAGTAGAAGGACTCCCATTCAAAATGCATGGAAGTAGTTCTTTGTACAAGGAGTAATAAGGCTGTGGAACTTAGCTGGGAAGAGACAGCAGATCGTTAAAGTTGATATAGATTCAATAAGTTCCTGAAAGAGAAATATATACTATCCGTATATATCTAAATATAGCTTAGATATAGTTAGCATATAAAGAATAAAACTGTAACTGGATTGATATATATTTGCTATCAGTGCTGGAAATGGCTATATAAACATGGAGGAGCTCTGAGTGGGATGCTGGAAAACTTTTTAGCACAAGCATAACTAAAGCAAAGAGGGAATTCGATGTATGTCAATAGCACTAAGTTGTATGACCTATTAGCTTGGGATCATCGAGTGCTTGCGATCACTGGATGACCTGAAAAAGTCTTCTGCTCCAGCATTCCTCTGCTCCTAGTGAAATATATACCAGTAGTTGTAACCTACACAGCGTTGCTCAATTCTGTTCAGCCCTGAAGCCTTCACTTTCTGCTCAGCTGGCAGCACAGATGGATTAGCAGATTCTCTCAGACAAAAAGAGGGGCTGAAGATGAGAGAAAATGACTTGGTCTTTTTGTAGAAAATAATGTTAGGGTTCAAGACTGTCTGTAAATTTTTAATGGTGCTTTAAGCAATTTCTGAAGTTTCATTTCTGAACTCATCTCAAAAAGAAACTGTTTCCAGTGAGTTTAATGTTCCATCTACACAGCACGATTGTCCAATTACTACACAGAGCTCAATGTAAAAATGCCATTATCAATCACTTCTGTTTTAGTGATGCAAGTAGTTAGTGGTAATTACAATAAACCGAACAAGAACTTTGCAACAGAATTGCAGTAAAGTCAGCTACATTTGCAGAAGTTGAACTGAATTACAGTAACCTTCTTTTAAATGACATTTCAGATGATAACAGTGGAGCACTCCTGTGGCATATTTCAGGGAGCTATCACAAGAATATGAATTTTGTGCCCATAATTTTATTTCTTGAGCGCTAATGTCAGCCTGTTTTTTGCTTAAGGAATTATAGCTCCCAAAAGAAAACAACATAATGAAAAATTTTTTGAGAAGTCTGAAGTAGCTCTCAGAAATGCCAGCATGACCTCTACAACGCAGTAAAAATCCTCAAAATAGAACCGTTCTCCTTAACTACTGGAGAAAAATTCTACTCATTTCCACTCTTCTAAAGTGATAAGATGGAACAGAGAGGGGCTGGGGTATTATACTTACAAAGAACCCTTTGTAACAGCTAATATTCTGTAATAGTAAGCGGGGAAGAAAACCTTTCTTGTGTCTTGCCTCTCAGCAGTACATTTTCAGCTCAGTAGGTTTGAATTTGGTCAGAACCGTGCATTCTCTTGGCATGGCACAAAAATATTCTTTTGAGAGAGCAGCTTCTCTCAGATGGGCTGCTCACCACAGAGTGCTGTCCAAGTTCCGCACGGGTACAAAGACACAAGAACACAGCATCTCACTCTGGCTAAAAATCCCGAAAAACAGTCAGAGAGCTATTTTATTACCATTTTTGGTCCAAATATTTTCACCTAACTACTTCAGCAGATAAAATCAGCAGGGTGGAATGGTACTAGAAACAACCACATGACAAGGAAGCAAAATTTAGGAGAAGTCATTGTTCAAGTCACAGCACAGAGGAAGCCCATGGGATTCCCAGCACTAAGACCCTTTGCTGTTGGGGATATCTGTGGGAGACCCTGCCTACGGATCAAACTCTTGTAAGTGGAAAGAGAGATCTTCTCTGAATTTCCTCAATGACTGAAAGCCTCTAAATCTGCTTTCCCCACTGGGCTTCAGCATAAGAATCAGAGAAGTTCTCTGAAACTGCTTGGCTGGATAGCCATTTGAGGGTCACTTGGCCCCGGCCTTGTCCACCCGCAAAATGGAAGTGCAAAACCCGTACAGTTTCCTTCTCTGCGTCCTGTCCGAGAAAAACAGCTCCACTCACCCTCAGGAGAGGAATTGATTTTGATCAGCTGCATATCAGTAGGAAATGGCATGCTTACACAGCGTGTCTTCCTGCCAGCAGTGTCACTGCCACATCAGACTGAACGTCCTCACAGCTCCCAGACACGCCGCTGGGTCATCCAAAAACAAAGTAACAAATGCAATTTGAAGTAATCAGATAAATGTAAACCAATGACGACACACTCTGTTTATAGTACTTTCAGCCCTGCGTCTGACTCCGGTAAATGAAGCAAAATATCCCACAGCATGATGCAGGACGGATGTCAGGTGCAGGTGCCGTATCAATAATCCAGCTCCTGTGCTGTTTCCTAGGGCTGGATCTCCTGACCATGCACACCATTGGATCTCGTTTAAGGTGAATCCCTAGCTCCCTACAGCGCAAAATGTGGTGGTTTAGGGACACTTCACCCTGACAGCTCTATCAATAGTGTAGACCAGACTGCTCCAGATTTGGCATTTTCTGCCCCTATAGAGTCCTCCAGCCTTATCCAAGCACATCACACACCTCAGCATGCCCTCGTGCCATATCCCAAGGCACGTGACATGTCATTCGGGTCAGATTATACAAAGCAACTACTCTCACATTATTATGAAGTACTTTGAACTGTAAAAAAACAAGTAAACACAAATGATGTCTTTGAGTCTCTGGTATGCCATAGAAAAGCCAGTGATGAAGGTCAAGTGGCGTGAGGTGTAGAGCTACATTGCTCTAGTACAGCCATCTCCGAACAGTGCGGACAAGCACCACTTCCCACCTCTTGACCGGAGGCAAAACTTCTACTTGGAGTGGATATTTTTGCAGTGTAAACAAAGTCGTGCAATGCCTGGCCTAGCACTGCAGGCAATTATCTATATAAGGGTCTAGAGTATAAGACTTATGAGGAGTGGCTGAGGGAACTGGGGCTGTTCAGTCCGGAGAAAAGGCGCCTGAGGGGAGACCTTATTTCTCTCTACAATTACCTGAAAGGAGGTTGAAGTGAGGCAGGTGTTGGTCTCTTCTCCCAGGTAACTAGCAATAGGACGAGAGGCAATGGCCTCAAGTTGCACCAGGGGAGGTTTAGATTGGATAATAGGAAAAATTTCTTCACTGAAAGGGTTATGAAGCATTTGAATAGGCTTTCCAGGGAAGTGGTTGAGTCACCATCCCTGCAGGTATTTAAAAGGTGTGTAGATGCAGCGCTTAGGGACAGAGTTTAGTGGTGGACTTGGCAGTGTTAGGTTTACAGTTGGACTCCATGACCTTCAAGATCTTTTCCAACCTAAATAATTCTATGATTCTATAAATGGGGTATCAAACCTGTGGTCCTTCAGACCATCTTCCATAGATAGTAAGTAGGTCTTCTTCTGACATGCCGGAGCAGCAGAGACATGAGATCCTGCTTGAGCAGCAGCAAGACCTGGGACTTAGTCACTGATGTGACCACCTTACCCACCAGATATGATGATGGCCCACTTCACAGCAATGCTTGTGTTTCACTACATGTTAAAGAAACCTGGGGAAACATTCATATGTAGTCCAAATATGAGTCAGTGATGAAGCTACTATTCTCACTTGAGACTTTTCATTCCTTTTTTGGTATGTTATACTATGTTTTTGTAATTGTCATAGATCTTAATTTTCTGATTATTTTTTCTCTGATTTTAGTGATGTTGTTACTGCTAGGCTTCCTCATACTGCCATAGCATCTGAGTTGCAAATGACTGATGCTCCAACGTGTTATTATTAACTAACTAGTTCTGGAAGAGAAAGAAACATCTGAGCACACTCCATTGGTTTTCTACTACCCCTGGACCTGGGATTAATAACTGGACTAAAATGCACCAAAAACAGATGAAAACGTTTGTTTATTCTGAATGAATGAAATATCTTGCTGCTTATCTGTCTTTCCCAAGCCCATTGCATCTATGTGTGCACTTCCAAATCATGTTTTGTGAATCTCCAGGGCAAGAGGAAATGTTCTGATTCTACTATGTTTTTTTAGTTTTTTCCTAAGTAATGAAACAGCCCTTGAAATTTCTGGATCATCTAATCCGATCAGGCTTAATCATTAAAGGTGATGGAAGAACCTGCAATGGAAAAGCATTCCTTTAGAAATTTTAATTCCATCCAACTGTGTCAATTTAACCTCCAAATTGTATTAAAAATATTGCTGAAGTAAAACTCTACATTTTGGAAAAGAGATAGATGTTGTTGAGGTTTAAATTTATTTTAATGTATTTAAAGATTTGTTTTAAAATTTTATTTTAGTTATTATGTAATGCCAAAGCAATATGATCCAATTTCAATTTTGTCAATTCTATCCATTTTCATCAAGCTAAAATTGTTATCTAATTTTTCTTCAACATTTCAGTAATTTCATTTATGTACACTTTACATATCTGACAGTTTTTTCCAGACTGGAATGAAGTTAGATTTAAAAATCTATTAATTTCTCATTAAAAAAAAATTCTTTCCATTACACACAACTCTATCAGCAGTTAAATAGTGTAACACCTTCCAAAATGTAGCTCTCAGACTCACATATTTTAGAATACTTAAGTAGAGACATGTGCTGTCTTCTTTTCATTACTAGCTAGTATTTTTATTAAGATTTTCAACTGTTTCAGCTCCTTTGCCTTTGGTATAATGTAACTCTACAACGAGCCACTGCTTTGCAGCACTCAACATCTAAGCTTTAAGATAATAATCACCAATTATTAATAATGAACAAATGAAATGTAAGAGAGAATTTTTTTCTGAAGGTGTTTATTCAGAAACTATCAATGTACGAGTAAGGTATATTATACATTAAAATATAATTGTATTTCTGAAGGGACAAACACAGCAACATCAATATTCCCAAGTTGTCTCATTGTCAGCTGGCTGCATCTTATAGTTGCATTAAATGTCTATATAATCCTACTCCAGTAAAACTGTTGAACAGACTAAAATCTTTAACTCTAAGTTCATATATGCTATATGGCCATTATTTCCTGTTTTTAATGCAATTCCTATTACACGCAGTTTTGCAATCAAAACTCCAGCGAAGATTTGTTAATATTATAAATCTTATTTTTAATTAATGAAGTTGAATTTTTTTAGGGACTGCTTGTTAGGTTAAAGGGGAGGGAGAGGGCAGTACCTAGAATGTCACTTGTATTTATTTTAATTATTTTTTATAAATGTTGAACTGCCTAATAATGTCAGGAAAATATACATATTACATGCAATAACATAATACACCACTCCTTACGGCTTTTCCACTAATGGCAAGGTCAAACATGGTACTTTTTGCTCCATTGATTCAGCAATTCATGACCCAAGTGAGGTCATTGCTTAAGTACAGAGCACAATTAAATCAAGGTTAGACAAGCAGGATTCTTTAGTACAAGATAATGTGCCAGCAGATTACATAGTACTAGGAAATTTGCATTTGAACCATGCTTGATGAAGATTATTTATTCATTTTCGCAAGTGAAAAAACCCTTTAACTTTATCACTAACACTAATTCTGTTTATAGAAACCATATTAATAACTAAAATGTCCACCTGTAATCTAAAGGTGACTTTACATGTACTCTTTTTATATTATAAACAAGAAAACAAATAGAAATTGCTTTGTTCAGTGTTTTAGGTCTTGTTTATACTCTTTTGAGATAGCTTTTATGTAACAAATGAGTTGGAGTAACTTCACAAGCAACATAAATATTCTTTCTAATCAGAATTCAGCATAGAACTTAAAGGTTCCTTTTGCACACTAAAAATTACCTATCTTTATATGCTTACATAAATACAAGGCCATAGTTGAAGTATGGCACTTAGAGACTGGAGTAAAATAATATAATCTGATGTCAGAAAATTACTAATATGTAGTCAATTTTTTCCTAAACAAAACCAAATTGATTGTAATTCAAAGCTGATATTTCACTGAGTAAAATAATTAATTGGAAGCTTTCCACTTAAATTATTTACTGAATGCTGTCAACGTGTTGGTGTGTTTAAGCTCCTAGAAGACTAGTAAAGCACAAGGTCCACAGATCAAAGGCCCACCATTCAAACAATGCATGCCGTTTCTTCCAAGTATATTAATGTTTCTTGATTTGTGAAAAGACATCATGGAAAAAAGCTGGTTTTGAGCAGTGACCTGGAAAAAAAAAGGGAGTATCCATCAAGCACACAAGTGAAGAGGTCATAGGGAGGATGTGAAGATGTTAGAAACGTGGCCAGATTCGGAAAGAGGTGGACAAGGCACAGGGCGAGTACGTGGAAATCCAAGGCTAAATCATCAATGCAAATCAGGCTCACTTCAAGAAGTCAGTAGATTGATTATGTCAGTTTACATTAGAAGAAAATCCAGCCACTGCAGTTTCTGTGATTGTGAGGTGAATTTGTACATTTTTACAACATCCTTTGTTGTTTACTATTCACTATAACAGTAGCCGTTCATCCAAACATGCTGAGATGGACACATGGATGGCACAGTCTAGCAACATCATTTGTATTTACTTAAGTATATTGCACTGGGTCCCTGAGACCTCATCCAGTGCCTCAGGAACACAGTAATTGCCTCAGAGATTTACCTGTTCGTGGAGTGTAGAATCCCACGTGTCACAATAGCTCCAGCTCTTTGAAAAGGAAATAGAAATTCTTTCCATACGACGCAGGGCTAAGCTTGGAAATGTCTCTCTGCAGTCTGGTTAACAGGATATGGTCTGAGACAGTTTAATTGTGCTCTGTATCTTCAGCCTGCTTTTATTAAGATTTCCATGTTACATCTATTATAGTACTTGAGCACTTGTATGTCTGGAATTGTCTTGTTTTGAATGGAAGAGAAATCTTTTGTCAGCTTCGTTCTTTTGAACCCACTGCCACTTTCAGCTGCATAGCCACTCCGGTGTTTCTCCCCTCTGATCTTAGGCCTGGAAGACATTAGGTGTGGTACTGTCTCATTTGAAATATGACAATGTCCACACATACATGAAAAATTGTAACAGTATTGGTGAGATTTGGGAAGAGACTTATTCTTAAGACCACCGGATATTTCCAGTTGGAAAGGGCCTTAGCAGGTCTCCAGTCCAACCTCCTGCTCAAAGCTGGTTTAACACTGTGTTCAAAACAGGTTGCTTAGGGCTCTTTGTAGTCAGGTCTCGAAAATGTTGGAGGATGCAGACTGCACAACCTTGTTGGGCAACGCTCCAGTGCTTAACTAATCTTGTGAAAGGTTTTCTTTATGCCCAGTCTGTACCTCTCCTGTCTGCGCTAAGAACATAGTCTCTCGTGCCCCAACTGTGCATCTGAGTAAAGAGGCTGGCTCTGTCTTCTTGGTAATCCCTTCTTTGCTATTGCCAGGCTGTTGTTAGGTGTCCCAAGACCAGCTTCCTCAGTGTCTCCTCACGGGGCAGGTTCTTCAGCTCCACCATCTTGGTGGCCTCCCCTGAACACACCAAAGTTCCTAGAAGTGTTCCCAGAAGTTCTCCAAAGTTCCCAGGAGTTGTTCCCAGAAGACCAAGAAGATGTAGAAGCAGTGTCCTGAGTGCTGAGGAAACTGAAAGCTCCAACAACACACAGCAGCCCAAGCAGTGTCCCAGCCCCCCTGCACATGCCCTGTCATGGGAACCGCCAGGTCCTTCAGGGACACCCCTCAGATGCCTCTGGGCCTTGGTTCACTCAGCTCACACATGCCATCACCACCTCTGCCCAGCCACTCTCCTAGCTGTTTTACTGACTTCTGGTGATGACCTAGAGCAGGACTGGAGTGATTTACGCTTATGCATGAAGAGTTTGTAGACTCTCATTGAGAGTACCGTACAGAAGTACAGGCTGTCACTTCTTTTAATCTTCTATTAAAATACCGATTGGTAGTGGTGCTCAAAGACTTGATACTGAATATTGGAGGGTTACAAACTACATTAGTGTGAAAGATGAAGTTCTGAATACTCATTTTATCACAGAAATGACGCATTTACACTTGCGTATATTGATTGTGACAACGGCCACATCCTAACAACTCATTTTTTCAAATTCATGAGAAAATTGACATACATAGAGCAGTGACTGCTCAGTTAAGATGACTGCATCCATAAAATTACCGTCCATCTAGACATTTACCTTTTTGAAAGGTTAGAATTTCTGTAGTTTTGTTGGATGAATAAATTGAAGTAAAACTACGAAATTATTTTACAGCTTATCTTGCACTAGTTCATCATGTTTCTGTCTGTACAAATACACATTAGCCAGTTAGAATTTATGCAGAGAACATATGCCTACCTACAATTTCCCACAGCCTTTGTTAATCAGACTCACAATGTCCAGTTTCAATAGGCTGGTGACACTTAAACAACAAACTATTTTAAATTGACTAGGTATTTTCTCCAAAAAATATAAAGGAATGTCCTTTTTGTTTTCTTTTTTTTTTCTATTTCTAAATCATACCAAAAGTCTAGGATATTAATCAGAATGAATAAGGAAAAGGAATTGGCAGTTTTGAAAACTCTCAAAACCTGCATTTAACTGACCAGCCTTAAGATCTTCTTTGCTTAATTCATGCTGTTGATTCACAAAACTGATCAGGACACTTGATATGTTTTGTGATATATATGTACAGCTGCTGTAAGGCAAAGCACACGAAATGACCTCCTAAAAGTAGAAGACCCAAAACTTTAAAACAACCACAAAAAAATTAGTGCATTATGAAGTCTTCCTAGGGTCCTGCTTTAGACTGATAACAGAAAAAAAAAAAAAATAGGATAATCAATTTCAGTGCTGCTCTGCACGCTTAAATTTACAGAATGTTTCCCTGCCTTGCTGGCTGAAGACTGTTTTACTACGCTGTTACTGTGTATGTAATAAACACCCAAGGTCAAAGTAATGAAAGTAGGTATGTAGATGTTATTGTCATGTGAAAACATAAAGAACAAGACTATTAATAGAGGCCTTAGCTGATTATATCTTGACACTTTTTACAGATAACAATTAAATATTAATAATATCTTGCAATTCAATAGCACCTTTTCCCACAAACTCTTGCAACTGATAAATCTACATTTCCCCTACCTGCAGTCCTCTTTGGGGTGGGTTTTTTTGCATTCTGGAATGCGAGAACAAAAGTGATGTAACTACATCCAGCTCACAAAAAGTACTCATTATATCAGGTAGCCTAGATTCAAAGATTCAAACAGTTCTTCAGTCTACTTTTGACAATAAACCAAGTTTTCTTCAGCTCTGTGACGGTTTAGTGAGGAGTAGCCCTGTTTTTTTTTAAAATGTTAGCACTATACCCACTCCATGGCTGAATGAGGAAACACAAGCTTATGAAAATGCTACAGTATTTTATAACCTGTTGTTTCAAAGCCAGAACAAGTTAGCAAACACTATTTTTAAAGCTGTGTTGACATTATCAATGTTGTTAGTGCAGAAACAAGCCCACAAATAAAACAAAGCCAGCTTGGCCAGTGTTTCAGCTCACACCTCTGCCAAGCGGAAAAGTACACAAGCGATGGAGAGCAAACGTTATATTCAGGCTTCTGAGCAGGCAGGAGAGTACTGCTGGCCATGGGGACAGTGTCAGTGCAGAGTTCGCATTTATCTTTACTCTGGGTGTTGTTCTGGAATTCCCTCACCCTCTGAAAAATGACAGCATCAATCAGCTAGGCAAAAGAGATCACCTGGATGGCACCAAATATAAGCAATGGTTTTATAGTTAGTGTGTTGCAAGATGCCTGTTACCACTGACCTGTGGGCAAGGAGGATGTCAAAAAGCAGGAAAAGATTGCTCAGAGTAACATTAGTTTCTGTCAAAAGTGATCTGATTTTTTTGTGCTGTGTATGCGGTAAGAGTTGTCAGCTTTTCCTCCATTCCTGGTGGGTGCCAGGAGCCAGGCCACGCGCAGCTCGCACTGCTCCCGTCTGTGTATACAGGGCAGTCCCATTCTTCTCAGCAGCCTGCAGCAGGGGTGTCCTTTGCGTGGCACTTCTTTTAATATTACTGATAAAATAACACTTCTACGCAGACTAGGTATAGGGAAGAAATTTTTTACCATAAGGGTGGTGAAACACTGCAACNGGTTGCCTAGAGAGGTGGTAGATGCCTCAGCCCTGGAAACATTCAAGGCCAGGTTGGACGGGGCTCTGAGCAACCTGGTCTAGCTGAAGATGTCCCTGCTTATTGCAGGGGGGTGGGACTAGATGGCCTTCAAAGGTCCTCTCCAGCCCAAACCATTCTGTCATTCTACGATTCTGTGCTAGCAAGTAAGACCCATGCTATCACCATCTGCTTATGTTACAACAGTTGTTGGAATAATACATGTTCGCTAGTTATGAAATGGAGAAAACAGTGAAGTGTGAGCAGTGTGTATAACCGTGATGTTTATGTGCAGACACAACCCCAGAAGGGCATGTGCCAAGGACTGACCTGAAAGGAAAAAGACACACAGAAGACACTCCTACCAATATTAGGCAACATAAACCTTGCAGTTTTCACCTCGGTCCCTACCATTTCTCTTTCATTTCTCTGTTGGAAAAAGTAAAAAAAAGAATGTCCCCTGTCTTTAAGAGAATCTGGAGCTCAGTCAGAGTTATGATCCACCTTCTCAAATACTTTTCTTTCCCCACACACCCTCCTTATCATTTCCTGCTCAGAATACCTGAGGCTTTGAAAATCACTATTAGGGCCTGAAAAATTCCACTAAATCCAAAGGCAATTAGGAACAGCCACTAATTGCTGCTGCAAAGGGCTGGCTGGCTGGGTGGGAAAAGCACCAGCCAGAAGATCAGGTACAAAAGAAAGAAGGAAAGCAAAAAAAAGACTTTTTCACCCACTCAGAAGAGGGAAGCAGGGTGCACAAACTATAGCGACCACAACAAGCTTGCCTATAGCAGTTTTCTGTCTTTGGCGGGTACTACTATTTGCTGAAAAAAACTGCTTGCAAACCTCTTCTGTCCCTATTTTTCTTTCTATAAAGTTCAGTCACTTTTTCATATTTTGCAAACGTTAAATGTCAGTTTATGGAAACTAATTTGTAAAAGTGCTCATTGCTACTGTTCTTCATGGGAGCAGTATTTTTATTGGAGCAGTTAATGAGGAGGGAAAAACATTTTCTAAGGTGACAGGAAGACTGAAGAGTGAACCAAAGAATGAGTAACAATAAATAAGATATGATTGTTTGTCCACGAGAGCTGGCAGATGGCACAGGACTTCTGCGTCACTGGAAAACAACACACAAAACAACAAATGCACTGTGTGAAGTAAGAAAGTAAGTAACATGAGGAAGCCCTTCTCAATTTCAAAGAGACACCTGAAGGCAAATTTGTCTAAAATGAGGCCTGATCAGTTAGAAGCACAGACAATTTGGTCCCTCTCAGGATCAGGTCCCCTGCTCAGGCCAACACTAGAAAGACAAGAAAACAAGTACAAGACACCCCAGCATCTCAAATCGGAATATTAAGGCAGCTCTTCAAGAAATAAATAAGCAAATACGGTGGGAATTACGGAGGCAGTCTGATACGGGGATGTTCACAAAAGCGGGATGTTGCACAGTGGTATGGGGTGATGGAGTCTATACATGGACTTCATACGTTCATAGCTGTTTAGGCTTTCAGTATGCTTTTTGGGACTCTTTCAGATAAAAGCACTACTTACATATAAGAAATATATTCTGATGCTACTAAATATTTTGATCATAGTGATCTGAGCAGGGCATCAGAATGATACTGATGTTCTGGCAGACAGAGGTGAAGGCATGACCTGGTTAACAGCAATCATATTGTTTGGTTTCTTTCTGCTTCTCAAAATGGAGTGAAAATATAAGTGACCTGGGCTGATTGGTGCAAAGTAGTAAAGTGGGGCTGGGTGATTTGATTTCTATCTGCGCAACGCTCCATTAAGAAAACAGAATGCTTCATTGTATGTGTATTGACTACCCTGCTCCCAAAGCAGTCAGCACTGCTCTTACTCGCAAATATGTACACTGTAAATATTTATAACTTCATTTCCTACGTAGCTGTCTTATTCAATCTCTCAGTTAATGTTATCAGATCCAAAGAGTTTGGCACAATAAAATGCCATCAAGAAACAGTGAAACCAGCAGCTCTAATACAGCAGCTGAAAACACACTCTATCTTTTGACCTAGAAAGTACCTCACACATTTCAGTGAATAAGGATTCCCCAGAAAAGCCTGGTCTCCAAAACCACAGAATATAGCCTGACAAGCTCTCCAAATTATAAACTTCACCATACTTCAACATTTATTTCCCCTTATATATGAATACAAGGGCATATTGTTTTTCTGGTTGGTGAAGATGAACGAGGGCACGTACCCATGCTTTGTCTATATGTTCATCCTGTGTATATGCTTATGGAGATATCACTACAGCTTATGCAGGTATAATCAAAATAGCACAACCTATGCAGCTTGAGCCAATAACACTGAAGACAAGACAGTGACGGCTGCCAGGATGGCCAAGGTTAGTTACTACATGCTGTTGAATATGCTAAATCTCTACTACAATGTTTGTATGTTGTTTCCTCTGAAGAGAACTAGATGAAGCTTGTTTTTTACAGCGTAATACTAACTGCTGTGTGGACTCACACACCGCCTGGCAATGGTCTGAAACCTAGGAGCAGACAGGCCAGAGCTTCTCCAGTTAATCCTACTGACATCCAGGAGAAAGCGATGTCTATGTGTCCTGATACCTTAGGTCCCCCTCCCTTGGCTCTGACAGTCTCCCATCTTTTCTACTCAGTTGCCAAAACTGTAATTCCACTGTGGGGCCAGGTAAGTACTGGGAGGTCTTATGACCTTGGGCTTCACACTGATGGAACTGGTGCTACTCCTGCAGAACCAGGCTGCTCCAGGAGGCAGAGAACTGCATTCCCTTGGTGTTGCACCTCTGTCCTTGCCCATGGATAGCAAGTGAGCTGAACATCCCAGCCTTAGAAGATCTGGCAGATGGCTGTAGAGCATTTCAGGCATAGCTCACAGCACACTGCACAATAAGTACAAACTAATGACGTATTTAAAAAGTAAGAAAGTAAAAGCACAAGATCAACCTTAAATAACAAACCTAAATCAATACAAAGAAAACGAAAAAACAAAGCAGGGACATATTATTTTTACCATTAAAGAGTGTGTCTTTGGCATATGTCAGTCTTACTTTTATGACTGACAAGAGATAAGGGCAAGAACACATATAACTATTTTGCCACACAGCAGCTTTTTTCAGATTTGAGCCCATGTAATAAAAGACCTACTAACCGGGACCATCTCACTCATTAGATGAGAGGATATGAGTCAGATGAGACTTATGGAAAAGATGGTGAAAGCAGTAGATCCTTAATTTGGTCAGATGTACAAATGGAAAAAAATAATAACTTTTAGTGACTCCCATCCTACCTTTCTCAGATTCAGAACTGGAAAACTTGACAGGCTCATTTTGTCTTCTGAGTGCTCAAAACACCTACATATTCTCAGAATTACATACATGCAGACAGACTCCAAAACCAGATATGGTTAGCATTTGTTGAACTTATGACTTCCACAGTTTCTACTGTGAGCATAAATTGGTTTATTTGTTTTATTATTTTTGCCCACAGTCTAACCAGACTATTTTTCAGGTGGCTAATAGAATGAAGGAAATAGCAGATTGCAAAAGCGTTTCATCTCTAAGCTCTGGGAGGTCTTACCGTTCACAACATGAACATGGAAGCGAAGAATTTTGGAAGATGATGTGCATTAGCTGATATTGCACAATCTGGAATATTGAGGAGCAGACAGAATTTGGCATATTACTTTAGAGTATATTTTGTCCAAATCTCTATCAATAAAAGATCTTGTCTACACGGAAGCTGAGGCACAGACAGCATTTCTCAGAACTAAGCTGTCTTACGAGCATTAACAGCAGTGAAGCAGTTGGCACAAAACTTAATACACACCTTATCCTTTCCTTACTGTCAGCATTTAAGTCCTTACAGATGACTCAAGATTTCATAAAGAGGAAAACACATCCTGCTTGTTAATATGTCTACTGATCTTCTTTGTGTGCAGTCGCAGTCTGTGAAAAAAACATTTTTTTCTGGTGGCTTCTGCCATGTGCTCCTGCAAGCTAAAACAATCTTGGTTCTCTAACGCACAATTTGACTTAGACAAGTGTGCAGTGGCAAAAGCAGGTCATCTGTATGAAGAAGAAGCTAAAGAAGAAAATAATTCCAACTATTTCCTTTGGCAAAATAAGGGAAAGGAGAACTAAACTGTCTGTTAAGCCACAAAAGACTCCTTAATATAAAGATTAACAAGAAAAAGAGGCATACAATATTTCTTCACTTTGTGAAGTAACTTATAAAAATAAAATGTAAAAGGCAATAATCATTAACAATGTCAGAGAACCTATTTCTGGAAAAGTCTTATTATTGAGCAATACTATTAAATCCTTTGCCTAATCATTATTTCTCTATCTAATATCTCAAATGAATATTTAAGAGACCTTCTTAATGGATCTCTCTTGGAACTGTCTTTAAAGTTACTTTTTTGTAAATTTGTTTTTTAAAAAGTTAAACATTAATGAAATATTAATATGAGGAAGAAGACCCGGTATGAGTTATAGCCATAAATAATTCTGCAGACTCCAAGGTTCATCAATCAAAATTGTCATTAATTAATTTGGTGGCTTAATTCTTCCCAGGAGTTAATTACAGAATTTTAATTTCTTAATTTCCCAGTGCTTTTCAGTTCCGGAAAAGGGAAGATGTGAACTTCTCTCCCAGTCCACGTCAAAGGCTGGTGATCCTTCTGTCATTCAACAAGGCAGTAGAAAACAGCTCCACTAATATTGTCATTAGACCTAATCTCCCAGAACAAGGATCTTCAGCAGCGGGGTGGCTCAGATTCTGAACAATACAGAGTGAAATCAGACTGTTTGGTTTCACCTGAATAACCAGATACAGCCAGCAGAATTTAACTGAGCACCATTCATTCTGATGTCTGAAAGAATGGGATCTTTCTGGTTGTGCATTGACAGATCTCTTTCCTTTTGACACCTTGAGCTCTAACTTCCCTCTCCTTTGTGTTCCTCTATTAGATATGCTTCTACCCTTACATTTTGTATCTGGACAGAAAATAGAACATGGCTTTTTCTAGCAAACCATATACAATATGCATTTTTGAAAATGGATTTCTAATTCAATTTTTTACTTGAAGGTGTTCTTAAAATCAAAAGCAGCACTCAGTGTTTCTTACTCTTTCAGGGATGAGAGAATCAAAGGAGCAGCCAAAAACTCCTATGGCCACCAGCTAGCTTCAGAGATGCAAAAGAAAACAATAATTTAGCACCTACAAATATATCTAAATGCTGTGGCATTTTGGAGAGATATCTAGGTGAGAATCATTGTGTGTAGATTCAATGAAGGATACACTAGGCTAATTCAGGACAGACAGAATAACAAATTATACGGCTGGACAAGCAGATGCTAATGTGAAAATATCAGGAATAGATTTCTACAGTAGAACTCTGCTCCATTATTAAACTTAACATAACAACCCTATATAAAACTTTGAAGTGAAATAAAGTTTCTCAGGTTATTTTCCATCTTCTCACTATTTCCTTAAGCCCCAAAATCACCAGGAAGCCCAGGCATGACTTCAGTCACAGAAGTCAATTAGTGCTGCTTTAGACCTGGCATTCCGGCACTTGTACTCATGTTACCTGCTCTGTATCGAAACCACAGGGCAGATGTGTGCCATGGTATGCCTCCCTGTCCTAGTTTCTAAATCACACTGTGGCTCCCTCTCTGCCCACCTTCCTGTTTCTTTCCAACAGAAAAAAGGTGGGTCATGATACGTGGTGTCATCCTGACATGAACCCAGGACGTCTCTAGGGCACGCAAAAGAACCTGGGAGATTATTCTGGACCCCACGGGTTAGGTGTATCTTGGCTGATCAGCTGATCAACCTCTCACCATAGCCTGACCTGACTCCCTCTGTCTGTTAACTTTACTCTCTATGCTGTGGACTTGACACAGAAATCCTTCAGGTGAAATAACACACATCTGATGGCATTAGATTCATTTTACATAGTGAAGAGCAAGAAATTCTCCATCAGAGTGATTCTGTGGCAATTGCTTTTGCAATGCATTGCAATTCTACCTATCCCAGAATATATATCTTTATATGTAACCTAAATATATGTATTATATGCTCATATACATACACTGTGTAAATATGCTTTAGATAACCACAACTTAATCTCTTTAAAGAAACACAAGCTTTCATTTTTCTCCATTCAAGTGTATCTAGTGGCCATCTCCAGCTGTTAGGTGCAAGGGCAGTCACAGAACCACAGAATCATACAATAGTTCAGGTTGGAAGGCACATCTGGAGGTCACCTAATCCAAGTCCCACAACTTGTCCAGTTGAGTTTTGAAAACCTCCCAGGATAGAGATCCTACAGCCTCTCAGAGCAAACTATTCTGGTATTTAAAAAATAAAAAGACTGACTGGAATTTCCCATGTTCTACTTCATGTCCGTAGCCTCTCTTCCTATTGCTGTGAACCTCCAAGAAGAGTATGACTCTGTCTTCTTGACATCGTCTGATCAAGTAATTGTAGAAAGCAATACGGTTTCCCCTTTTCCTTCTCTTTTCCAGGCTGAACAAACACAGCTTGCTCAGTTTCTTATTGTATGTTTTGTGCTCCAGCCCCCTGATCAGTATGGTGGCCTCCACTGGACTCATTCCAGCACATTCATGTCTCACTTGTACTGGGGAGTCCAGAACCAGACACAGCACTCCAAATGTGTCTCACCAGGGTAGGAGGAAGGATAACTTCCCTATACCCGCTGGGTACACTCTCATATAACCCAAGATGATGTTGGCCTTCTCTGCTTCAAGGATATATTCATAGAATCATAGAATGGTTTGGATTGGAAGGGACCTTTGAAGGTCATCTAGTCCCACCCCCCTGCAATAAGCAGGGACATCTACCACTAGACCATGTTGCTCAAAGCCCCATCCAACCTGGCCTGGAATGTTTCCGGGGATGGGGCATCTACCACCTCTCTGGGAAATCTGTTCCACTGTTCCACCACCCTCATTCAAAAAAAAAATAAAAAATCTTCCTTATATCCAGTCTAAATCTACCCTCTTTCAGTTTAAAACCATTACCCCTCGTCCTATCGCTACAGGCCCTGCTAAAAAGTTTCTCTCCATCTTTCTTACAAGCCCCCTTTAAGTACTGAAAGGCCTCAATAATGTGTCCCCAGAGCCTTCCCTTCTCCAGGCTGAACAGCCCCAACTCTCTCAGCCTTTCCTCATAGAAGGGTCCAGCCCTTGGCTCATTTTTGTGGCCTCCTCTGGACCCACTCCAACAGGTCCATGTCTTTCCTGTGCTGAGAGCTCCAGAGCTGGACACAGGACTCCAGGTGGGGTTTCAAAGAATGGTTCATATTGCTGGCTTCTGTTCAGTTTGTCGTTCCGCAGGAGCCCAGGTGCTTTTTTGCCCGCAGGCTAACTTGTTGCATGAGGTTATTCCATCCATGCAAGGCTGCATCTCACAAGGTCGACTTTCTTTCAGGACCTGTCCCATATTTTCCTGTCAGTTAGGGAATCACTTCATGTGCACGCCTGGATCTGTTTCTGGCTGGACTGCTTGTGTGTCTGTGTGAGAATATGCTCTTTTTATTAACAATTCATCATTAAATGAAAGATTCAGCAAAATACAAACCCTTAAGGCAGCGCATCCGTATAATATTTCCCATGGGGACAATACCATTCACAATTTTTTTAATGCTGTAGCCTTCGTTTTGCTTTTAATCAATAAATGCATCTTCCTGTTTTTTCATCAGATATTTCTCCCAGCCCAGGTGAAATGAAATTATATATGAGTTCTGATGGGGCATTCATCCTTTCGTATGAAGAGAGCAAAGACATTTAGAAAATTCTCCTGTTTGTTCATGACATTGTCAAAAAAACAAAGGAAACAAAGAGAATACATTTCTACTTATTATTTCAGCAAATAGAACTTACTTAATTAATATTCCTGGTTCTGTGATTTGTGGAGGAGTTTCCTGGAGCACAGTGTACATCCTCACCTCCCAGTATGCTTTGGTAAAAGATTCCAGACCTGCTACCAGTTTGGACAGATTTCTCTTTTTTTTTCTTTCTTCTCTTTTTTTCTCCTGATCAATAAAACATATAGTACTCTTTAAGAGAGTTATCCGCCCAGACAGTCACTCAAAGGGAAGACACGTAATTTATCGTACAGTACATGTATCTTTTTCACAACTATTGTGATGCCTGCCTCCTCCTCCTCATCGGCCTATGAGTTATGTTTCCATAACCAGCAGACTGCTTTCCCACATCTCGAAGCAGGTCAGCTCTAACAAAGGTTTTACACCATGAAACATTTAAAACAAAAAGGAAACTATGGCCTCCAACAAAGGTTTGGGTAGTTTTATTCAGCTTAGTCTTTGAGACAACCACCTTCGATAAGAAACTGCAGTTTCTAGTCAGATTAATTTCTTGCCTTTTTAAAATAACAAGGTCAGTCTAAGAAAAAAATTATCGTCACTTCACAATTGCCACAAACTGTCACAAGTTAAAACTCAGACCATCAGCAGACTGAAAGGAAAACATGGAAAATCTTGAAGTCTGCTCTCTTTGCTACATTTCCTTACTGTTATGATAGACTGGTTTACCTCTTGATTACTTGCTCCTTGTCCTCATAATTCTTGCATTCTTGATTGTACAGAGCCTGAGAGCGATAAATACATAAAAATCAACTGCAAGCTTTAATTCATGTTTTTAATTTTCTTCTTAAAAATGACTTTTGGTTCTCCTACCCAGCTCCCTACTGCGCAACACATGTATCCACTGAGTCACTATGTCACACTTCTTCAATACCAGTCACCCTTTAAAAAAAACCTGCTGCTTTTGCATGGGTCAGGACAGCAGTTCTAGTGCTGTGACCTGGTTCTTATTTGGGTAATTGCATTCTGTACTATTTGAAAGCTTTTTAATGTTCTGGTGAAATGGAACATTCATATCCTTTCTGAACGACAGCTAATGCTTTGGAACATCTACTGACTGAGGTTTATACCAGATATAGAAACCTTTTCTGATGAGGAAAGTCCTTCATTAGTAACAGAAAGCATGCTAAATGTATCAGTCTATGAGAGGCATCTAAACATAAGTCAGTATCATTTTCTGGTTTGAGACTGATTTTGTATTTATGCTTTGTTTACTCAAAAACTGCTTTTGGTTTGATTTCATAACGATGCCCAAAGCACAGAGCTGTGGCTCCAATTCAGATTTCCTTTAGGATCAGACATGGTGGCTATGGTCATGTTTATTTTCCCCTTATGATTGTAAAAGGGTGAATTGAACTAGACACATGACAACTAAAGTGTTTTGTAAACAACACCATGTATTATCCTGGAAATCACAATCCTTCATTTTCCAGAACATAGATGACTTTTAGATAGCTGTCATATCAAACACATCAGCTGCTCATCACGCTTTTTGTTTTCCATCTGTTGCGATAGATCACCTTCACACAAATACACTGTTGATCACTTTTCATTACTTAAAAATCAGGATGGAACATTGTGTTTCGAAAAACCATAGAAAGAGGAGTGAGCTCAGAAAGCAAACATGCTAAAAAGATTGAGCAAATAGAACTCATGGCAGAATGGCCATGCAATATAGCCTAGGGTTAAAGACTAAAGGAAAAGTTGCCATTTACTGATGAGAAAAATGTACAAATACAAGAACAGATATGAAGTCAAACAAGAAAAGTTTGCTTTATAGTTTTCAACCTTCAATGTTCCCTGTTTTGCAAGTAGATTTTAATGTACCCAATCGGTGTCTGTTGCTCATGCATTCTGAATTTGGGATTTGGGACTCGGAAGGAAATTTTCTCCCAGCTCAGAGAGGAATAATACAGTTTGGATGTCACTGGGTAGAGTCGGGATAGCAGTAAGATTCTTTAGAGCCAAAGTAATAAACTGGGGGGAGTTTAATACATCTACATAATTTATATGAAAAGTTATATAAAATTATATAATGAAATGTTTATATAATATATAATTTATAAAAATATAAAATATAAAAAATATTTTAATATTAAAATCATTCATCCCCCTCCACTTTTTTCTGGTGACTTCCAATAGCTTGGAACAAGTGTCCTATTCATTTATCAATTGCATTCTGTTAGGAATTCAGCTTACACCCTATCATCTCAAACAGAATTTATACCTATGCTGTTTATTCAGATTTGTGTGCTAATGTTAGCAGATTTTTGGTGGTCTGTTTATTGGAAATGTTGCAGAAATCTAGCAGTTCAGGCTTCATGTGAGATTGGTTGTGAATAAGTGATGAAGACTGGGATGAACAGACTATGACAAAGCAAAGCCAGCCAGGCTTCTGTCTGCAGCAGAGGCGTCCGCTGGTGCCCAGAACGTAATCATGGCATTGGTGTCAAGGCCAGCCCTTCTATTTTCTGTTCAGTTTCCTTCATCCTTCCTCTCACCCGCTGCCACCACTCCGGGGATACCTCTGGTAACCCAGTTCCTACCTCATTAATCTATTTTTCCATGACCAGTGATAATCTTTTTTTTTTCCATTTTGTGGCAAACAGCACTACAGCCAGCACCTCACTATGCATTTTTTTTGTTGTTACATTTCCTTATGAGTGCACTGGCCCCTCAAAGTAAAAATGTAGCTATTATTTTTTTAGCCTAAGACAATAACAAGATGGCAGAAGTAGTCAGGAGAAAATCGCGCCCTGCAATATCCCTGTAAAGATGCTTTATGGCCGGCATTCCAAAGCCAGCGTATCTGGGGGCAGAGTGATTAACAGCTGTAGCAGGCCTCTGTGTTCATGATTAAATCAACATCTTCCTCACATGTAGCTATAGTTCTACAACAAACTACACCATCATCTTAACATTTATCTTTTGTTTAATATGAGATTAGCTGAATTTCTTTTTCTGAGAGAGGTTTTCAGGACACTTTTGGTTTTCTTAAATACTCAATACGGAGCTGGAGGGCTCTGATCAATGATGGACACCTCTAGGGACAAACAAAACACCAGCAACTACAACTAATAACAGAACTAACATGGCTATTTGACAAAGGAATATTTTAGCCAGAGTTCCTCAAAATCAAGGACTACAAAGTCTGTGCTCTTCACTGACATGAATAAATATGCTTCTTTGGAGCAAGTACAAAACACAAGGAACCAGGTCTTTTACATCTTTCCATGTCTAGCTAAGGGGTTCACCTTCAAATTGTCATTTCAAGTGAACATAGTCTGTGTAACTTCAAGGTTTTACACTGTAGTAAATAATGTTTTCGCAATCTGTTAAACAGCGCAGAATTTGTACCAACTTAGTTTAGACAGCCTTCTTATCTTTTAGAAGATCCCATTTAATGAAAGTGATGACCTCTTCTTTTTCATATTCCATACCAGCTTAACTCCTGATTTAATTTTTTATAAATGCGTGCAGTAACATTAAATTTTAGTGATGAAATTTAATTTCCTCTGATTCACTTAGGAAGCTAAGCAGCCATCATGTCTCAGGGGTGTATCTTCTCTTTGCTTTCTTTGTTTGATATCCCACATCCAAATCAGTGCCTAGCAGGCTTGTGGCTTAACCCTGGCTCTTTTTTTATTGAACAGTGAGTAATAAATTAAAATCTGCTGAGGTTTAAATTGAGTGTTTGTGTGGCAAACCTCCACTTCTGGGTTCCTTGACCATGTTTTTGCTGCTCTCAGTTTGGAGTCATGCTCCCTTTCCCAAGAATTTGGCATAACAACGCATTTTGATCAGCCGAAGGTGAAACACTGGTTTTTTCTGACACCTTGCGAGCAGTTTACTATTTAGACAAGTATCCAGACCCAAAGGTACAAATGTGAGAATTTTCTAGGCTTCTTGGGAAACAATGACAGGGCATTTCTTATCCTTAGGCAACACGCTTTCAGGGAACTTTAGAACTGGGAGAATATTAGTCCTTTGATAGTTTTTAGGTTGAATTCCTTCACTGGATCTAATGCAGCCATGCTGATTTATGGCATTTGAGTATTTGATGAAAAATGCAGAGCCTAATATTTCAGTTCTGTAATGCCTGGCTGATTCAGAAACAACTGGCAATGCTTTGAGTAGATTTTACTGTTATACACCATCTGGATAGAACTGCACCTTTCAAAAGGTGAAGGACTTCTACCCTGGTCTTTGCTCAATTTTAGCGTCACAGGGCACCTTCCTTTGCAGCTTAGCATTTCCACTGCAGAATTGCCTAACTCACGGACACGTTCACAGCTAATCCTTGTACCTTGCACCCCATTCCTCACCATGCAGTTAAATTTGCCACATACATATCTGCCTTGTTCTGTACAAATTACTGAAAAATGCTACCTTGCCACACCATGAGATAATAACTCAGCCTTTTTTCAACAGTACAATTTCACTCTGCTGTGGAGCAATAATGCAGGCCTCCTGCCTTCCTCCTGAGAATCCCCTTATACCACATGCCCAGTGATGAAGATTGAGGAGGATTTAACAATTTAGAAACAAATCTAATTTCTGGAAATATTAACTGAAGACAAACACTGTTTTGCCGAAAATTCTT
>Ga0065711_1029741_pt1 | contig 34982 bp, 22 predicted proteins | sample Hoacrofraction12_FD_59098 | JGI IMG/M metagenome (GOLD analysis project Ga0065711, IMG submission 59098) | Hoatzin crop microbial communities from Cojedes, Venezuela - Epithelial fraction 12 v2 (version 2) | ecosystem: Host-associated > Birds > Digestive system > Esophagus > Crop | place... | reverse complement strand
GGGGCTCTGAGCAACCTGGTCCAGTTGAAGATGTCCCTGCTCATTGCAGGGGGGGTGGGCTAGATGGCCTCTAAAGGTCCCTCCCAATGCAAAGCATTCTGTGATTCTATCTTCTCCGACTGCTCACAGCGGCTTCCTCCATTCCTTCCCAACTAGGATGCAGTCCCCGGAGGGAGTTGAGGCATCTCATTTTTGGCAAAGAACCTCATTCCCATGAAAGTGAGCGCAGCTTTTACACCACCGTTTTAATAACATGGCAACATTCTCATGAACTAGGCTCATTTCCTTGCTGCCCTGACTTGAGAAAGAAATACTGCTGTAAAACAAGCTTCCAGAAAACGAAGCACTTTCTCCGGCTTGCCTTCTCCTCTGAGACGACGTTTTAAAAGATATTCAAACATATTTTTTGTCTGCACTGTTTAGTGTCACTGCAGACTTTGTACCCTTCCGCAGTATACACCAGACAAGAGTAACAACTTATCTAGGGAGGAAAGGTTTCTGAAAAGCAACTTGAGTCTACGTGAGCATGACCGAGGCTGGACAAGCATTCCCTTAGCCTTGGCTGCAACAGAACTGGGCGTGAAAACACGAACGGAGTCATACAACAGCATAGCTGTAGGACAGAAGGCAGGGTGCATGCATGCGAAGTGCTGTCCTAGTCAAAGCTCATAGCCAGAAGTAGAAGGAGCTCACAGAGATAAAGATGAACCAAACTGCAGTGGTCCAGGCTGAGGTGGCTGCATAGTCTACGCCTGCTGCCCAGGTCTAAATTTCTCTACCTGTGCCAGAGCAGGATGGTTTGAGACCAAACTCTCGGTGCTCTTTGCTGGGTGCTTACAGGGCAGGACTGCACTCGCAGCCTGGCCCCACAGCCTGCCCGTGCACTGCCGTGCTGGGGCACCCACCCCATCTGCCTTCATCCCTCTGGAGCCGGGAGAGCCACGGCACCACGGCCCCTCGGCCTCCACCATGCATCACACCACCTCACCAGGGCATGTCCTCAGGGATCGCCAGGCATTCCCCAGAGATCCCCATCTCTCTCCATTGACTGCTGAGGTAATGGAGTTTATGAGCATAAGCGAGAAGCGTCATTTTTAGGTAAGTATAGTCCAGTGAGACAGCTGTGAACCTGAGTGATTAGTAGGTAAAATGCTCCAGGCCTTTTATATCATATTCCCTGAAATGCAAGAAACGCCAGAGAGACCTTCACTTCTGGAGATGAAAAAGCATTGCGTTGAGGTTCCTGCAGCACCAGACCCTTCTGTCACCATTACAGTGTATTAACAATTTTTAGTGATTTTTGTATGTACGGCATACAAAATTAACAAACATAATTTATTACCCTCTTACACTGTAGCTGAATGTTTTACACAGAGGACCTATTCATCACTCTCTAACTAGTGCAAACAGGGTTCCACGATGTTGATTGATGGATATATCGGGTTTCTTTACTGCTGCTGCTCATACCGCTCTTGAATTAATAACTCGGAGTTTACTTTGCACATTGTTGTCTCTTTTTTTAAACACCTAAAGCCTGATTCTTATTAACACTAAGTCCCTGTTACACCAAAGTGGCCTGAATATGTAATTGAATTTTTCTTCTATTAAAGGGTCTTTTCTACAGTCATAATGAGCTAAAGGGGATCTCAGCCCAAGTAAAACTCAGAACCCAAATTTTTGCTTATGAATTTGCAATAGCAGGGAGGAGTAAACAGGGACCATTGTCATTATTTCCACAGATCACCCTAGTAGCCAGCAGAAGTCTTTTGAACATCATGTGAAAAGCAGGCATTAGTATTTTGGGGACTTTGCATACTCTATTTGAAAGGGATCCTGCCATAATTAGTTTAGAAATCTAATTTCCCTAATTTTTTGCAAAGAACTCTTGGAAGTGTGCAAGACTAGTACATTGACACTATTGACTTTGGCTTTTCCATGAAATTCCATTCCAGTTTGGATCAGTTATGAATGGCTGAAAATCACCACTTCTCTCCCATTGCTTGTGTTCCTCAGGACATTTCTGCCACCCTGTGAAAGCGGTCATTAAACGTGCCCTGAAAGCAGCAACAGGAGGAGCACAGACACCAGTAAAAATGGGTGGCGGGTGCTAAGCTCCCCTAGAGCTGTCATCTTTAAAAAAACCCTGTCCAAGAGGCATGGCTCACCATCAAAGTGCTGTGCCTGTTCTCACAGCTGAAAGGTAACCAACAGATCCACTTTCACAAGCCCTGGGGATGCTGGGCCAAAAGGGGCCAGGTCAACTGGAGACCAGTCATCTAACAAAAATACTGCTGCAATGAGCGGTTGGCAGGGTAGGTGAGATCCTGTGCAGCCTACTGTAGGTGACCCTGCTTCGGCAGGGGGGTTGGACTAGATGACCCACAGACGTCCCTTCCAACCCCTACTATTCTGCGATTCTGTGATTCTGTGATTCTGTGATCTTGAACTTCAGTGAGGAGGACACAGCTAAGCTGAACTCTCCCCGGACCAGGCACTGTTTCAGGCATTCTGTGTATTAATACCTTTTCTTCTATGATCAAGTGGAGTTCTTTCTGTGGCTTCAGACAGAAGCGTGTGTTCCAGTGGTCAGAGTGACCAAGAGATGTTCAGAGACGGACTGTGGGAATGGACTGTCTCCAGTATGTCTTCTGACTTCTGCCATTTAGGGACTTTCTGAGTGCAACTTTGCATCTACATCATGGCATTGGACTGCCCTGTACAAATATTTCTCTTGAATTTGCCCAAGCCCTGCTTCTAATCCATGCCAACTGCTGGTACCCACAATGCTGTGCAGCAAAGATGCCTACAGAAAGTGTTCTCCGGTATTAGGCATAAGACACCTTCCTCTTGCTTGTTTTGCTGCCTGACAATTTCATTAGGCGCCTACAAATTTCCTGCTAGGAGAAACAGTGATTAATTCTCCCGTATTCATCTTCACCATGTCATTCATGATCTCTATCGATATCTCCGCTCTCATACCTTCTCGTTATCTGATAAGTCTCAGATTAATTACAAAGAAGCTGTAATTCTTCCCTTCCATGTGTTGCCTGAGGTGGACGTGCAGACTGCAGGTGGTGTTTGGGATGTAAACACCTAGTGGTACAGCAGCATTAACCCTTATGTATAGATATATGTATGTGTGTGTGCGCTCCCATCTTCCACCACAGTGACTCCTACCGCTCACTTTGCTGCTTTGAGCAACCTTGGTGCAGGTATTTCAGGTGAGCGCAGACTTCATATTCTTCTCATTCACTACAGGACTTGCCCCGTGTTTCTCACAGGACTGCAGTAATACTCTGAACTGGTGGACAAGAAGGGAGACTTGAGTCTGAATGGGGAACGAAAACCTGCCTTTCCTAATCTTTGAGAGCATTGTTTTTAAGCCTAAAATATTTAAATGTACATTTTTCCCCCTGTTGTTTATGTAATGTAGCAGTTATGAACAATATTTTGATTACCATTTCAATAACAACAGGGTTGCCCTCTGCATCATCATACAAGAAAATTTATTCGCCTTCTGTGTAAGTAGTTGACATGCAAATTCAGGAGTCCTGGTGTGAAATAAATTTCTCCTGTGATCTACATTTGAAAGTGTAGCTCTTACCTTGCATCTATTTGCCATTTTGTGAAGTGTTAGGATGCTACTCTAGCACACGTGAGTTCATTTTGTTCACACACGAGTATCGACACGTGCAGCCTCCCTCAGCACGGAATGTAAACCTCTGAATTTTTAAAATGGTTTAAGCTATGTATTTAAATATTAATGACATTAAATTCTGACCGCTTTGGTTGCTGAAACCTCTAAATCTTTAAAAGGAAATTTCCTGAAAATACTCATTGACATTTGTAGGAATCTGTGCCTATCTGAAATTTTGACGGGGGAGTGCTTGGTCAAAAAATTTTGAAACATTTATAAAAACTGCAAAGTTTATGCTAATTCTGAATCCAACCCTATTTTGGAGACTAAAATTAAAACTGTGCTTATACATCTAAATAGATGGCCTGTTTTCACCAGTACTGATCTACTACATCTCTCATTGACTCAGTCACTTTGTACCAAGACAGCTATTTAGATGTACCACGTGTAATTCTAATGCTTTAACTTCACCAGCCGTGTTAGAAAGTGCTGATCTCACCGTCTCAATTTTTAACCTTTACAGACCAGTTAATAGTTACTCACTTCACAGAAGCTTTATGCGTGAATTAGTGTGTAGAAAACACTTAGCATATATTACATAATTTCATTACTTCTGCTATCACTGCTATCTCAGTGTTCCTACTGATATTTGTGCATGAACTTCATTTGGTTTAGTTTTTGCTTGTAGCATTTGCATCGCAAAAATAACACAAAATCTGGGCATTCTACATCTTTTTTGTTCATTAACATTTATAGCATAATTCCAGCTCCGGCATTGTTTTGTTGCCAAAAAAGACCAGAGATGTAAGAAAAAACTGGGAAAAAAACAGTAAAGACTATCCCCTGTATTTATCCTGGGGGATGCACGAAACCATGAGGCACCTGGAAAACGTTCAAGAGGACACGGGGCAGGAGCCATTGGCTTGCTTCTTGCCTTGACAGTAACGTACTGTGTTGTCCAGATCCATAGGCTCAAACACAAATATTAAGACAAAGTTATCTAATTAGGAGCCTCACAATGGCCTCTGGGTTTTGTATGTTGTTTTTGTCAGGCTTGGCTTTGCGTAGTAGTGTCCTCAGTTTGAAAGACTGTAATGAAGGTGATTAAAATGATTCATTAACATTGTGCCTATTTGAGCAAACAGTCCAAATGTTTTTATATTCCCTGGTATCAAGCGCAGTGATCTTCATCACACAAATGTCCAAAGTTCTTTCAGCCTTTTTTATTTTTCCCACGGCTTGACTTTAATTAATGATTCATATGCAAATTTATACACAGATACTGCACCAACTACTGGCTTTTGATTTGCTTTGGATTTTTTGGGAGGAAAATGTCTTCAGAGCTCACAACAGTAGACCATATATTTAAATGATTGTTACAAATAAATGCCTGTAAGTCTATGTGGTGTCCCTAGCAATGTCATCTACTCCACTTTGCTTCATGGTGGCTGACACAGCTCCCCAGTTGGTTCTTTCCAGTAAAGGGCCACATGGGGTGACAGCCAGAGGACTATATAGTCTCTTTGCTGTGAAAATGTAGGAGTAGAGAGGGTTCTCATTTTAAAACTGAGTGTCCTGCTATCACATGTCATCTAACATTTATTCAAAATTTTATCATACAAGCAGTTAGGTTTTTGGCCACCAGCACTCTCCTTGGGAAAGCCAAACAATTTCTCCAGTTGCTGGGAATGTGCTGCAAATTTCCAACCTAAATTTCCTTATGGCCAATTTCAAAGCTGGTTACTAGGTGCACCAGTTGGAAAACTTGTCAGAAGAAAAACAGGGGTGGATATGTTAAAGCTATATGGTTTTTGGACTGACATTCTCTAGATCTGCATAAATAATTTGGCTATGGACACATTAAGTCCTACTCTGAAGCTTTAAAAACCTCAGGCTTAATAGCAAGATGAATGATTGTATCTCCACAAACCAAATTTCATCAGTATTTTCAGGTGGTAAGTCGAATGCTCCAGAAACCATTTCAGGCAGGATTACAAACCTGAAGATTTTTTTTTAACGTAGCATATGTATGGCTATGGAAAGCCCTTCTGAAGGAGTGCTCCAACGCTTCCAGGGGCCCCGGAGCTTGGCTCACAGAGAAGTGCTGCTTCTGAAAAAGGCCGCCCTTGATAGCACTTTGAATACGAAACAAGATTTTGACAACACAGCTGTACTTCGCCCATGAAGTAGATTCCATGTTTACCAAAGCGGCCTGTAATTTGTGGATGGAGAGTTATTTCCTTCTTTTAAAAATAAAACTCTGCAGTGAAGACGCTATATGAAGAAGAGAAGATGCCAGAATCAAGAACTGCGGCACGTTTGGCTCTCCTGCATCAGTGAGATGGATACTGCTGCTTTCTCACTGTCTTCAGTAGCCCACGTAGCTGTGAGTTGTTTCTCCATGGTGTGTCAGCTCCCCAGAGTGGGTGATGAAGAGGAACCAGGGCTGAGAAGGGACAGTTGTCGGGATGGAGTATGGAGGAGGGCTGCAGCATTAAAAGTAATGATAGGGCTGAGAGGAAGACAGCAAAGGAAGACTTTGCACCCTCCTTGTGCCGTAAGGCTGGCATTGCACAGCAGGTCAAAATGGAAGAGGAATCTGGGTTCCAAGTACCTCTGTCTTTTTCAGGAAACCCTAGCCAAAGGCAAAAAAGCCAGTCTGTATGCTATTGGTAGGAACATGTTAGTGAAACAAGTGAGCTGGTCATACAAGCAACCTGTTCGACAGAAAGCAAACAAAGTGGAGAAAGTCAGGTAGAGCACAACAGCTACGACTGGAAACAAGACACCCAGACTGGTTTGAATTTTCTCTGGTTCAGCTGATGCAGCAGACAAACAGTTAATTCAGCCATTAAAGAACAAATGCAACAATTAAAAACCAACAGGAAAATGGCGTCACTTGCCATAGTGGGAGCAAAACCACTGCACTGAACGTCCTTCCTGCTGGGGAGTGGCAACACCAGACAAAAGCAGGAGGAAAAAAGAAATATTTTGGAAAAAAGTCCTCCCTGCTCCAAACCTGCTTCTTCCTGCTGGAAATTTCTGAAGTCCAGTTATTACTGGTTAGCCAGGTTTGTTCACAGGAAAAACAGAGAACGATCGAGCTGAAGCAAGGCTCAATTCTCAGCCTGTGAAATGCTCATAAGACCCACTTTAGAGCTTGTGGATCCCATGCGTAACAAGGCCCACAGACTCTGCTACAGGGAGAAAAGGCTGGAGAGAGAGAGACAGGCAGGTTCATACTCAGCACGCTGCAGAAAGGGTTAAAAGTGGTCAGTTCATCCCTCTTCTGTGAGGTGCCTTGGAAGTTTTCACAACACCAGATGTGCGAAAAAAAAAAGAAGAAAGAAAGAAAAGCGAACACTAGTAGACATCCTGGTGCCCTGGAAGCAGTTAAATTAACACCCAGCAGGGACAAATTTGCAGCTTTGGGAACAAGCTTAAAGTTAGTCTGTTTTCATTCCCGGAGTGAATTTGCAATTGTAGGACAGTAAAGCATAGCCTGGGAAGGAGCAGGCAGCTCTGGATTAAGGATGGATAGCCAGAACCCACTCCCACCCTCCCTCCTCCCACTCTGTTTTGCACTTAGGCTGTGAAGCTCCCAATACTTCTGCTAATCCCTATGTCTTCCCATGTCTTTTACCAGTTCCAGCAGAAAAAAAAAGTGCCATTATTTTCTTTTTTTTTCCATTCTAGCTGAAACCAGACAAGACTGGAGACACCCCAGCAAAGCCTGCTTTAGCTGGGATTGCAGCTTACAGCCATTCGGAGAAATCTAGTTCTGCAATGGATAAAGTTGGATGCTCTTCTAACCAGAACCAAAGCACTAAATCCTTTAGTCATTCATCACCCACTCGGAGCCAGGCTGTGGCCCAGCTTGCAACCACTGCAAATTATAGAAAGGACTGGAAAAAGAAAAGACTGTGAGAGTACATCTAACTCCTCCTTACAGAATTACAGAAAGCCCTCAGAGTGTCTCTCCCTCTTACAGGTTACAGCACAAACTGGGTCCACAGAAATACCATCTTCTTTTTCACACCTTGGCCATTGTAAGTATTCTGGTACTTTTCAACCAAGGTGGACTACATAGCTTCTTATGAAGGCCCAAGAGGACCATTCAATCCCTTGTGGGCATCTTTTGCAAGGCAGGAAGAAACTTTAAACACTGGAAGAGACTTCGTAGAGAGATGGTCGATGCCCCAAGCCTGTCAGCATCTGAGAGGCATTTGGACAATGCTCTTAACAACATGTTTTAATTTTTGGTCAGCCCTGAAGTGGTCAGGCAGTTGGATTAGATGATCATTGTAGGTCCCTTCCAGCTCAACTGTTGTATCCTATCCTATCCTATCCTATCCTATCCTATCCTATCCTATCCTATCCTATCCTATCCTATCCTATTCCATTCCATTCCATTCTCTACATGTTGGTTATTCAATGGCTACACTTGCATCCGGGGATAGCAGAAGAGCAGTGGGGTCCCCTGAAGGAAGAAAACCAGAACATGGGATGTATTAATTTCTTTCCATTGGGGCAAATATGCTGCTTATTCTGTCTCCCTGACTGACGGAGACTGGCAGGATGAATAGACTGAAACATGCAGTGCGTCCTTTCAGCTGGCAACGTGAAGGGCTCAGAGCAAGGCAGGTCTGGAAAACTGCGTTTCCTGCCCTGGCCTGAAGACTTCCTGCAGAAGCTCTGGGAACCACTGGACAACAAGCCCCTTATGCCCCGCACTTATTCCTGGCATAGGGCCAGAAATAGCTAGTTTTTAAGCTTGACCAGTCTTTGACTGTGTGCTTTGCAAAGACCATAAGTGCTTGTCCCCTGTGCATCAGTAGTTCATGTTCTGCCCCATTTTCTCCCACGCTATTTCCCACCCTCAGATCCCCTGCCCTCCTCTGCCTACACCCAGACGCACTCTCAGCTTCCTCCTCCTGAGGTCCCAATCCTTCTCCCTCATTCCCCCTCGCCCAAACCGAATTTGCACTCTGTATTACTGCCTTCCAGGCTTCTTCCTGCCCTCAGACCCTCACCCTTCCCACACTTTACTCCTTCACCATCTCCTCTCCCAGTTTCTGTCCGCTTCACCACATTTGTCCTACTCTGGATCTGATCCTACCTGGCTGTTTCTTTCCCTTGCACTAAACTTTCTGCTCCTTGACTCTCTGCTGTCCTCAGTTCCTGTCCTTCCCCACCCAGACTCCCTCTTGCAGTCTGTTGTTCACCTTCCACTCCCTCTTCATCCACCCTCATAGCTGAGGTTCTCCAGCACCAGCCACCTAAATCAAGCTTAACAACTTGCTGCTACTGGCAGAAGCAATCCCATCTCCTCTTCTTGCCTTCAGCTACCTGCTCCTGCCACTTCCCTTGAGCCAGTGTTCTCTTCGTCTGACCCCACAAGCTGGAGGAAGTCACTAAAAGAGCAGAAAACCAACACAGAGAGAACAATGGTAGTTTTCTGCCAGTTTTGTGAGAGCTCAGACAAGTGCCACAGCTGGTGCCAGAGGAAGGAGTGGACATGAGGCTGGGATACCAGAAGACTCCTTGCCCCTTTCTGAAGCTCCTAGCCTTTAGATCAGCTGTGCCATTCTGTAAAACCTCACCTGAGAGTGTCCCAAGCCCCTTGTCCTCCCCTGCCCTTGACATATTTGCATTCAAGGCACTGTGGTTTCAGTCCGCGTGTGTCTTGCAGTCAGACCAGCACAGCTGGGCTCATGGATGCTGAGAGTCTTCTGCAGCGAGGTTATGCTCCACGTATGTGTCTGGCTTAGATACTGTGAGCTGCGCCTTCCTCCCTGGTTACAGAGGAAGGTTAGGGGGTTAGCATTAAATACAGAAAATTGGTATGAAGAAGGGGGATGAATATCCCCCCCCTTTTACCTGATTTCTGTGTTTTCTACTGATTCACAATATGATGTGGGCTTCACATAAATTCCCACCTTTTCCTAAGAAATTGGAAAATCAACTCATGTTTCCACAGCTATGTCAAGTCTAGCTATTACTATTAAAAGACTATGAAAGACGCTTGGCTTTTCAGAGGGACCAATCCCTTCAGGCACACAGCCACTCTCCAAGTTCCAGCCAGGGCTTGACAAAACAGAGCCATATCAGAGGGGACAGGGAAATGAGGACCCTTTTTAAAGGGGTGACATAAAGTTGGCTTGTTCAATGTGCTGTGAGGCTACCCTCAAGACCCCACTCCTTTCCCATGCACGAGGTGGCAAGCAGAATCTCAGGCACAGCCAGGGCATGTTCACCCATGCACGGGTGTCTCAAAGGTCCCTTGGAAAGTTGGCAAGCCACTGGGGGCACCTCGATGGGCTGTTTGCCATCAATCCCTCAGTACAGAGGGAAAAAGAGGCAGCAAACACTGTTTTAAGTGTTCCAGAGATCTCCTCTGGGACACTGTGCAGGCTGTGAAGACCGAGAGCTGTGGATGCTGGGTCTGTGGGGAAGACTCTCAAACCAAAGGCAATCCAGTCAAGATGAGCAGGGGGACAGTGATAGGTTCAGGCACTATCCTGGGGCACAAGGATAGTATCCGAGACTGACACCGGGTGTAGTTCAACTCCAGACTCTGTCAGAAGATTTCTCTGTCATAGTAAATGTATTACTTGTGTCCTGATCCAACAACTCCAGTGGATTGATTGTAATAGCTTTGGATGAGATCTTCCTTCTCTCTTTCCCAAAATATATAATAATATATAAAATATACTCTAACATTTCCTTCCTCGCAAGGTTTGGCTGGCTTGCTTATTTAGATTATAAATTCTTCAGGACAAAAGCTGTCTCTCACACTGTGTGTGTGGATTAGCAGAAACAGGCATGCAGCAAATGAAGCAGGCAGATTGTTCTGGACTAGTTCTGTTGGAGCATCTGGCTGATTTTCTGGATCAACATCACACACAAATGGTAAATTCACCCGTGAAAACTGACATTAATGGAACATTACTAGGTCTGTTGCTGTCTTAATGGCAGTCATCTGTGGCCTGGGGCAGGTCTCTACCATAAAAACACCAGCAGTAGAAGTGGCTGTGTGGAGGAACAAATATTTGTCATTAAAATATTCCTTCATTTTGAACCCCCAGAGAGACAAATTACTGGGACTTGCTCTTGAGGACTTCAGGGAATTAAAATAATAGGAGGACTCTAGGGAGAGACATGGGAGCTGGGGTTTGTTAAAATTTTTTTGTTCCTTGACTTCTTGAGGTATTCATAAATTGCCTACAAATAAGCAAAAACTTACAGGAAAGGGGTTTTTACCATGCCAGCTCCAAATGGCTGTGGAATTACATTGTTTTTCCAGGCTGCCTTTCCAAAATTCCTGCAGGAAGTTGACTCAGGGCTTGACTCTGGCCTTAGATGCACACACAGCAAGCAATAGCAGAAATCCTCGCTCCAACCAGGTAAGAAGCGCTTATGGATATCCCAGCTTTATTAAGGAGAATACAGGTCAAGACAGACTAACCTGCTTAGTAGCACAGAATCAGACCTGAAACATCCCTGGCCCCTTTCCTCCTGGTCAGCATTGCATCTTCACAGTTCCTTATCCCAGCCTCATCCTGTTACACCTCCTTTCCAGTTCATCCAACAAGCACAAACTCACATCCTGTCTTTGGTGATAGTTCCCTACACCACCTTACCACCCCAGGCCTGTAAATAGTAAACTCAGCCACCAGCACTGCGGATCTTCTTACCTGCCCTTTCTTCCTTGCAGCCACTGTCATCTCCTACATAAGCACCAGTCACCTTGGCTCTCCCTCTGCTTCCCCACCCTAGTCCATGTCTTCAAGGTGGTGATGGAGTAAAATCCGAGGTGTGAAGCAGCTAGCACCCTTACTATGCCTCCTGTCTCCAACAGCGTTTTTCCCCCCACAGTCAAGACAACTGACTGTCTCCTGAAGTGCCTCCTGGATCACAGCAGTCCTCAAATCAACCTCCCTAGACATGCAGGGGGGTAGAAACTGATATCCTTCAAATCCCTTCTGTAAAACTCATCTTTTCCTTGATTCTTACAGAAGGAAGCAGGGGCCATTTTTAATCTCAGTTTATACAGGTCTTCACAGAATGACATTTTGCTTTATCAGTGGACCTCCCAGGCAGTTTCACAATGCTAATAAATAAGACTTTGAGTGTGCTGACATTAGCAAAGAACTCATCCAAGCAAGTGCAATCATGGCTTTTATTGGTATTGTTGTAGCTTAACCCAGCAGCTGGCAACTAAACACTAGACAGCCACACGCTCACCCCTCCCCTTCTCCCCCAGCGGGGTGGGGAGGAGAAATGGACAAAAGGGAAAGATCATGCGTTGAGACAAAGTTTAATAAGACAACAAAGGAAATACTACTACTACTACTACTACTACTACTACTGATAATAATAATGACAAAAATGAACATGCAAAACAAACTGAGTATGAAGTCTTTTCCACTGTCCAGCTTGGCTATCTGTCTGGCTGTGCTCCCTCCCAGCTCCTGCACACCTGCTCATCAGCTGAATATGAGAAACTGGGAAAAGTCCTTGATTTCATAGTAACAACTGATCAGTGTTATCAACATTTTTCTTGTACCATATCCAGAACACAACAGCTACTTTGAAGAAAATTAACTCCCTACTAGCCAAAACCAGGACACTTATCTTCATGGAAATACTTTCAAAAAGCAGTCCAAATGAGACAACAGGGACTGTTGCAGCTACGTCCCAAATCCCTGAACCCACAAGCATTGTACCTAAGTGGCTAATATTCCACTATTCTACCAGTATAAATACTTTATGCAAAGAGTTCAAGAAACCTCATGGAACTGACAGTGTCTCTGAGCCTTTGAATTACACTGTCCTCAGGGACTGACCGTCCACAGTATGATTGTCTATATATTTCATTCAGCAGACTGAGCATGAATGATATAAGGCACTAGCAAGACAACTGTCCACCATGACAATACAGTAACTTAAGACATTTTCTCTCTGGTTTCGTGTTTATAAATCAGCTCTGACCCTGCAATTGATGGTGGTTATTGGGACATACTCAAGTTTTCATCCAGAATATTTAATTCAGAAGCCCTTGCATGAAGGAATGCAACCAAAATGGAGCTATCAAGAAAAGCTGTCATCCAAATATTATTTTTATAGCGAGCATTGAAAGAAAGGTCACATTGTTATTTTCTTACACTATGGAACAGTTTCTATTATTGCAGATTCCAAAAGCCTGGAATCGTTATTTATGATCTAAGTCAGATTTAAGTCCTAGTTTGTACCAATTACCACAAGCCATTCTAGGTTTTCTCTCTTCATTTCACAAATATTTGCAAAATAATTCCTTCACGCTTGAAAACAGAGAGGTTGTCTCACCAAAATGTGCTCTTCTTTTCTTCTTTAGTGGTAAACACAAAGGTCTAGGAAAACATTGTTTTGATATGAATCATCCAAAGAAGTCACATTTTCTTTGAGAAATTTCGGAGGCTATATTAGAGGTGTATGTTATCATTCAGCAGTGAACGATAACAAGAGTTTTTCTATCAGCACTTTCACAAAAAGCCATTAGATCTTTTGCTCCTAGTGCTTCTTCCTCACATAGCACTCTAACAATCTGACAGTTTAACATACACTTCTTATTAAATCTGTATGGTGCCCATGCTTTAAAAGAAAAAAAAAGGTAGAAGGCCATATCCTGCTGCTTACTATGCTGCTGTAAGTCCAATTATGCTCTCCTGAAAATAAATGAATTTACCCTGGGTTTGCACTGGAGAAAGTAAGAGAAGAATCTGTCTCACCATCTCTGCAGAACTGCCAGGTTAGTTGAAACACCATCTCTATTCCTTAGAGATATTTAAGAGGGATGTATATATATCAGTTAAGCACTGACTTTCTGGACAGTTGAAGGGCTGATATAACAGAGGGGGCCTGCAAAGGTGGGGTCACCTCGGCACCTGGAGCTCCTCTGAGCACAAGCTCCTTGCTGGTGACTCGTTTCAGTGGAGCCCAGCGACAGGACAAGGGGCAATGGGCACAAACTCAAGCATAGGAAGTTCCGTCTGAGCATGAGGAAGAACTTCTTCACTAAGGGTGATGGAGCACTGGAGCAGGCTGCCCAGAGGGGCTGTGGATTCTCCTTCCCTGGAGATATTCAAGATTCTCCTGGACAAGGTCCTGTGCAGCCTGCTGCAGGTGACCCTGCTTTGGCAGGGGGGTTGTACTAGATGATCCACAGAGGTCCCTTCCAACCCCTACCATTCTGTGATTCTGTGATTCTGTGATCCCTTGGTGCAGCACGGAACTGCGGCCACTCTCCAGCCAGATGCAGCCATGCTGTGTCCCTGGGTCATGGAGCACCTGAGAGGCTGCAAAACACAGAGCCTTACGCTGGGAGAGCATGAGGCAAGAGGCACGTCTGGGACACTCATGCTTGGAACAGGAACTGGGGAAGGGACTACTCAGCATTCAATTGGGAGGGAGACTGGTTGGATTCAAAAGGAGCCTGTTAAGACCTGGTGAAGAAAATGATCTAAGGCACGCCCCAATTAGGGCAAGTAAGGGCAAAAAAAAGCCCCGAACTGCAAGTAATCACACCACATTCCTGGGTTCTTGGAAAAAAACCAAAAAAAGAGACAAGAAAAAAAGGAGAAGATGATCCCATCCTCAAAGCAGTTATAAAGGAACAGGGACTAGCAAGGCCCTGAGCTCTGCACAAGGAAAGACTGTCGTAGGTTGTAAGTACGTAGACAACGCTGATGCTTCCAGAGCCTTAAAAATCAGGACCACTGGTATTCGTGTAAAGCGGGGGCTGGAGCTCTCATGATCCCTTGAGTTCTGTTTTCCCCCAAAGCCAAGACTAAATAGGACACATGCCCACAGGTAGCAGATAGAGGGGCCTTGCTCCATGAGGGCACCCGTTCTCATGAGCTCAGCCTTCTTTTCTGCCCTCCCTCGAGTGAATGAATCTGACTGAAAAAATTTGGAGAAGAAGTCGGCTTGAAGCTTTTGAGTTTAGTTTGGCTTTAGGTCAAAAACAGAAGGGGATGAATAATATTTTATTTAGTAGATACAAGCTTTTTCTTTTTTTTGACTTCTCCTTGACAGAAGACTGACAGATCTTATTGAACAAGTCTTATGGCCTATCAAAAACTTTAAAAATCTGTGTGGACTTTCTTTGACTAGTTAGAAATGTCCTTTTTTTTGTTCAAAACCCTTAAGTCTTCAGAAGCATCTTTCATTGACTGGACTACGTTTCCTCACAAGGAGAAAGTTCGACTTCAAACTTCTACCCAAGCATAGTTACTGACTTTCCCCACATCAGCCCAGGTTCTGTATAAGTATTGCAAACCTGATTAAACCTGTGTGGAATTTGGAGCTTCTAATTATTCCCAAAACAAAGACAGTGTTGAATTTCTAAGAGTTTTTTCATGACTGTGCATATGTTGCATTCTGATAGAATATGGAGAGGTGAATTGTTCCCACAACAATGGAGAATAAAACAGAGAAGCAAAAAAAACCTTCATTCAGATCAACCTTTCAGGAAACCAAGATGATTTCCATCATTTTTATGACTTTTCCCCAGAGGCAAAAGACATCTAATTAGCAAATCCCACCACAAGTTTGCTCCCATTTGACACAAAGTGAATGTGACAAGCAGAGTAATTATAAGCCTTACATTTCCAGTTAGCAAGCTTGGGCTGATAAAGTCAAGTTCAATGCTTTTTGGGGACCTTGAAGCTTGAGGAGTAAAAATCCAGAGGGTGAGCTGGTTTAGCTAAAAATGAGAATTTACAGTGTTCTAGTCGGTGCTATCTGATGGCAATGTCACAGCAGCCCTTTATGAATGTGGGCTCACATCTCCAGCTACAAAGCTTTCCAGCCAGTGCTGAGATGGTCCTTACAGTCCACAACTGTAATGATCTGAGGAGGAGCAGAATGAAACCTTGATTCCTCATGAAGACATAGGGCACGAGTAAAATAAATGCTAATCATGAAGTTAATCCTAGTAATTAATCATTCATTACTGTTAATGATGTGTAGGAATCCTCAAAGGTGGGAGATGATCCTCCAGGAGAGAAGTCTGTGCAGCCTAAATAAGGTGATGTCCCCATTGCTAAAATCAGTGGGAGCTGACCCACGAGGTTGCTTTGATCTTTGCTGTCTTTACTGGAAGTTAATAGCAAGTGGTGTCTCCTCCCACCCTTCTTTAACATTCAGACTTGACCCATGGGGCAAGCAGGCCCTGATCAAGGGGTTGGTGGGCTCTTGCAGCTGTGCAGGGAGGCACTGGAGGGACCAAACCTTTCCAAAGCTCTGCAATTTACGGATCAATTGTATTTCTAAGTATCATTCCAGCAGCTACAAAATACTCTAGTAAGAGAAACCTACCTGATTTTCTGAACTTCATCAGAACTTTGGAAGAACTGCTAAGGATCTCTAAAAAAATCCAGTTACATCTCTAGAGCATAGAAACAACAGCATTCTTGCTGCAAAAGCCCTGTAATCTGTGCCTACAAAGCTCCTGAGCTTCTCAGCTGTGCTCTGGGTCACGCAGCCACGTCCTGCAGACAGAACTGCAGGAAAGTGGTCAGGTGACAAGAGACTTTGGAAAGCTACTTGCAGAAGTCTGTGATGATAGGAGCAAAGCTCCTTCCTTGGTGTAACATCTAAAGCTGGACACTCAGCAAAGTTCATTTAGGGAAAGTTTCCTAAGCCAAAAGATCTTCTGGCTGCACAGGTGAGAGATCCTGCTACACTCCTGACAAACCTTGCAAGTACCACTATGGCCACGTTGCCTAGTACCATCTTGTGGGCTTGTCTCCCTGAGCAGCAGCCCAAAAGGACACAGAGCAAAGAGCTAGCACTGCCTCAAGCAGAGCTGCTCCCTATGTTTTCACTCCTTTCCGGAATGTGACCTTGCACATTTTTTTCAGAAAAATAGTAGTGTTTGCAAAAGTCCTGCTTGCCTCCCCGGTGCTGACAGATTGCTGGAAGCTTCATCATGGCTGAATGAAGGAACTGTTAAAATTCATCTGCCTGCCAGTCTATTAAGAGAACAGGGAAATGCACCTAAGAAGAGAGCACAGTGGCCCATGAAGGAGAGGAACAGCCAGCAGAGACCTCCCATCAAGCAGCAAGGCTGTGCCTTCTTCCTGCCAATGCTCCTCCAACATCGTCCAACAAAGCAACGTCTCCCCACCCAAAGATGCCTAAATGCTTCACCTAGTACCTCTTGTTATGGGATTCCCAGCTGGAGAAAGTCACGGTTAGTTGGTCAGGGAATTTAAAAGAGTTCAAATGAGAAAGGTGTCCATGCATACAACTATATTTACTTTACTTCATTTTTAAAACATCAGTGTTCAACCAAACAGTTTGGCAAACTCCAGTTCTCAATGACTCACTCACAATGCTGCTTCTCTGGGACTTTATGGAAGCCTTAGGCTTTCACTTTTCAGTAGCTTCTTATAGCTGTTTTTCACATCCACAAATGATCTCCACACCTAAGTTACCATTCCGTACCTTCAAATGTGTTGAGCACAAGTCCCACCAAGACTACCCAGTGTGGCTTAAATGTCCCAAGTTCAAAGACTTTTAATTGTTTTGCACCTGGTTTTGAGTTTCTGGGGTACAGCGAGGTTGCACATTCAACCTTTGATGGGCAGCTCTGAAACTTGGGATCCTGGTGCACAGCAACTTGGTATAGCATAACTAAGCTGTAACAACCAATTTTATCAGAGCGCTCTCTCACGATAACACAGTGGGAGCTGGCCATGTGGTATATAATTGTAGATGTATCTCTGGCAACCTTCACCTTCATATCTAAGCAAGTATTTTATTCACAGAATATTCCCAGAAGTGTGATGGGTGTTTTTGAAGCTCATAGATAAGTCTTAGATTTCCTTTGCCAAACAGATAACAAATGTGCAAACAGTATTTTTGTCATGTCAGTCAAAAGATATCTAAAAACAGAATTTCCTAACCCTGAGGAATATGATGGCATAAAAATTCAGATTGTAAAATACATTATGTAAGATAACATAGGAATTCATTAAAATTTTGCCATTCAAAAGAGGTTAAATTTTTGTAAGCTAGAAAACTTAGATAAGGGTCAAAAATAAGCTTGCAACTACTCTACTATCTTCTATTTCTGACAAGTATCTACATAATATATATCAGTGATGTATTCACTCCATTGTGCTAAGAAAAAAGTGTTATGAACATATCTTTCTTAAAATTCTTATAAATGTGCATCCATGATGTCCCTGAATAGGTGCTAAATGTGCCATCACCAGCTCTGCTGAAGTATGTGCTGAGACAGCCATTATCTGTCACCAGCACACATCTCCCGAAGGAAGGAGGCCAGGCTGGAAAAGCCTTCTCTCTACTCAGACCAGAATGATTCCGTAACAAATAAGGAGCAATTTGCCTTACCTGTCTGTGCTGCTGAGAGACTGGATACTGCAAACCTGAGATTTGCTGGCTTTGCTGCATTTTCTGAAGCATCATTTTTTGCTGCATTGCTAAGGGTATATTGGGTGGCCTTTGAAGAGCCTGGTTTGGGAGAGGCTGAGCATGTTGTGGCTGCGGCTGTTGTTGCTGCTGTTGCTGTGGCTGTTGCGTGGGGGCTGAACCCTGTGTCTGCTGCGTGTAGTGCAGAAGGGCAGGCTTGTTTTGGGAACCCAAAACTGAAGGCATCTGCTGGTTTGTTTGCTCTGAGTTAAAGTGAAACAAAGGCTTCGTGTTGCCATGATGCTGCTCTAGTGGTGGCTGAGCGCTGTTGATAAAGTTTCTGTTGAGGTCCTGAGGCTTCTGTTGCATGATTATGTCCATGGGATTGCTTTGGGGAGTGGTTGGTTTATAAACATAGTTGTTCATCCCTTTCGACTGGTTTCCATTCACTGGTACCCCAAGCATTGCTGAGCTTTGTGGGCTGAACTGCTGCTGGCGAAAAGAAGGACTGGGGATCTTCTCTTGCACGAAGGGACCGGGAGAAGGTCCTGATGGAGACAAGGTGGACCAGTTGGCTGTCTGGTTCTGCTGCTGCTGTTGCTGCTGAATCAAGGCATGCTGCTGCCGGTTGGCTGCAATCTGTTTGAGCTGCTGTGCATGAGACACCTCCTGCCAGTTAGGCAATGGCCGACTGGACGCAGAAGAAACCTGTGATACCTGTGTTTGACTCTGAGGCACCGAAGGGATGGGTGAAGAGGTGGACATGGTAGCAGTGGCCATAGTGAAAGCTGGACCCGTAGAAGAAGGCCTCATCTGCGGGGAGCCCGCAGGAGCCTGATTCATGCCTGGTGCATATTCACTCTTTATCACCATCTTATCCATCTGCAGAGATCTCACAGGGCCCCTCTGGCTCTGCTGCCCAAGGTCAATGTTGAATGGCTCATCTTGTTTTATCGTGGCATTTATCATATTCTCTAGCTCAAGATCACTCATTGGTGGCACTGATATGTTAGTCAGTTCATTAAATAGCTCCTGAAGCTCCAGATCCATTTGTTCCCATGAGTCTTCCCCATATCTGTTAGGGAACATATTCTCATGGGACATCTGACCATCTAAGTGTTTGCTGCAGGACATTGTTTCTCCTGGTTCTTTCTTTACCTCTTTCAAAGTCATATTAAACATGCCATTTCCACTAGCATGTGTACTGCTTGCTAGGTTGCTGGCCTTCCTTTGTGATCCTTGCCCCACAGACATAGTTCCCGACATGGACTGGCTTTGGCAATTGTTAACATGCTGTCCACCTTGTCCCACCGAGATATTATCACCCACTCTTATCCTCTTAATGTCAAGGAAAGAGCTCTCTGAAACACCATTGGGCCTCTTGTTGTTGACAGGGGACAGATTTACCACCAACTTTCTCTTCAAGGAGCCTTGGAGCTGGAAGAAGCAGAGACAACAGAAACATCATTAGGTGACACCAAAGAAACAATCTGTAGTCTGTTTGCTAGAAGGATCTTGCAAGTCAACAGGCAAGTAAGCATTGCTTAACACAGAAAGCTGCTCAGGGCTTTCTCAGTCAATGAAACTATGTAGAACTGTAGGAAAATACATTGTGAGTGAGACATCTCCCTGCCATCATCACCCCTGCACTTGTAGCCACCAGTATTTTTCAAGCAGTGCTGCCAGATATTGATCACAGACCCGCTTGCCTTTCTGGGTGTGAGTGGAAGGAGGTGGCCAGAGCTGTGGCTGGCAAAGCCTAGGGCATATCTGCCCTGGGTTTGGTCCCATCTAATTGTATCAGACAGACCTAAAGTATTTTTTGATGGCAGAGACTAATACAGTCATGAAATCTGCCCTTGTGCCTATCCAGTGCTACAGGATTTCACTCTCGTGATTTTGGTATATGAACCAAAAGACCATTTTTGACTGTTGCAGAGTTCAAAGGTTGTAGGAGATACTTTAACAGCACACATGAGATTCAGCCATCCTGATCTCACATAGGTTTATACTGGCCAGAGATGAGTATAATTAAAGATCTTAGATGTTAGCTTGTTCAAAAGTGAAAATTAAGCCGCTGAAGCCATGTCAGGTTATGTCAGCCAAGGGTTTGCTCTATAACGTACTGCTGGATTATATTGCAGAGATGTATATTAATACATTAAGACCTAATTGTTTATGTCCTGAAGCATCTGCTACAAAACACACAGTCCATGCAACACTGCTCTGAGAACCGTAACACGGCCCTGTCCACCTGATGTGCACTCACCTGCCACGGCTGTACACACAAATCCCACCCCGAGCACACAAAACAAAGGTGTAGTCCTGTGAACTGGAAGGTGTGGGCTGGATACAGCTACCCTCAAGTAGAGCTGCTTGGAATTTCAAAAACATGGTTTGTAAAAGAATAGGTTACTTTCAAACAAGCATAGCTGTCATATCCGTGGCTCTGTACATCAAAGGTGTGCGCCAAGCATAGGCAGGGTGCACCCGCACACACGCAGCCCTCGCTCTGCCGGCACACACATCGCTCTTTCAGCTGTGAGCAATGGCAGGAAACCCCGCGAGGAAATGCGGCTCGTCTTCTGCCTTTCTGCACCTGGGCAGAAGTGCAGTGGCCTCAGGGGCGACAGGACAGCCTCATCTGACAAATACCTGTGCGTGCCAGTGAGAAAACGGCACCCGTTCAAACTGTGATACCTTGGGAGGCTGTGATGGGCAGAGGGAACACTGAGAACTCTACTTTTCCAGTTAAGTGAGCAAGGATGATTTATGAGATCTTCTGGTTGCATTATTTGTATCATGATGTTTCATGTACAGAAGCTCATGAGCATGTAACAGTCTGCTGTGGCCCTCATTCCCCTCAACTTCAGACTTATCTCTAGGTAAGAGCTCTTCCCAGATAAGTCCAGGTGTGAACACTTTTATTCTCGTGTGAATACCAGTGAGCTGCTTGGGAAGAGATAACTGACAAGTAGATATTTCCTCTGTACCCACCTACCCTTCCATTGCATCAGCAGGTCACTGAGTTTAGCCCTTAAAAATAAAGCTTGTCATTTCTCTCACTGACACTGAAAATCACATCTCATATCTCAAGTTAGGTTTCCAGCGTAGCTTTTAAATCACAGATCCGTGTTTTCATTCCATAAGGACAGTCATGCTGGTGCCCAGTTGTACAAGTCCTCAGACCTTGTGCCTTCAAGAGTAGCTAATTGTCATTAGGTGTCCCCTGGGTGGGGAGTTTTGGGTGGTCACTTGCAAAGTGCACAGAGTGTCTTTGGCTAGCGTGTTCCTTCTGACACATGAGTCACTGTACTTTCCTTTGCAAAAAAAAACGGTAAGCTGCACTTCCTTTTACCATCATCTTTGCTGTCAGTGTGTTTATTAGAAATCATTCTCGTGCCCCCAGACTCATGTTCCTGGGAAATGGGGAAGTCCCCAGGTCATCAGAATACATGACTTGGCAGCATGTTTTGCTTTCAGATGTGCTGCTGACAGAAAGGCTGAACAGATAATGAATACTATATCCTCTGCATATGTATATGCTTTACTTGGTTAATATACCTTTCTGAGTTAATTTTGCTTTTGCTTGACGTTTTGAATCAGAGGGAGCTGTTTAAAATGTCTTCACATTTTCAGAGCGCCTGCACTGGGCTTTCTGATACGATTAAAAAGGCAGGTGTTGCACTGCGCTGTGTGTAGTAGCTGCTTTTCTTCTGCATTTGAACTAGCTGCTAGCAGATACGGGTGAGCTGTGAAGCAGTTTGCCTGGTGACACGCACAAGTCGGCAGCAGAGCCAGGGAGAGCACCACAATTTCCAGACTCATCTCTTAATGAAGCGCTCCCTCCCTTGACGTGGGCTGGAGGACTCCTGGTTTCATGGCATCTGCTCTGTTGAAGTGCCCACCACCAAGGGCACTATGCATTTCTAAAGAAGTAACAAGTGCTGGCTTATCACATCTCCTGCAAACCATGCAAATGCTGCCCTCTGAATGCTGACACCACCTTGGGCAATAGATATCCCAGCCTTAAAGAAGTCATGAGAGCGAGCAAGGCGGAAAATGTGCCAGGGACTCTTCGGGGACTTCACTGAGGCTGCTGGAAAGGTCCTGCTTTCACCTCCCCCATGAGATTGGATGTGGAGGGTGAGGGCGTGGGAAGGATGTGAGCAGCCCACAGGGATGAAGCCCCCTCTCCCTCCGTGCACCAAGCTGTTACCAGTTACGTGGCAGGGATGTTCACGAGAGACCTGTCTGCGTTTGTTCAGTGAGACAAGCAGTGTCCACCACAAGCCCCATCTGTCTTGCTATTTCATCTGCACGCTGCCTTCTACGGGCACTGCCGCCCCAGCATTACACCTGTTTTGTTTTCAGAAAGGAGCAGATGATAGCTCGATCACTCAAATCTTCACACTTCTCTAAGCAACAACATTTTCCAATGACTGATTGAAAGTCAGTACTCGAGCCCTTTTTCCCCAAGCAAAGCACAGACTCTCCCTGTCTCTTCCAATTTGCAAGCCTGGATTGATTTGGGTCAGTAAATGTAAAGCAAAAGTTCCTACAACACACAGGCATATTCCTCAGATCAAACGGGCTCGCAATTACACGTCTCAAACTGCTTAAACTGTGTAATACTGAAAGGCTCTGTGATGGGAAACGAGCAACATGACAGTAAGCGGGAGAGGAGGACACCCTCCGCGCACGGCTCCATCGGCCGGTAGGTGGGCAGCATGGTGTGAGCCATCACAGAGCACAGGCGTTTCCCAGCAGCCCACGTTATTGCCAGGCCTTGTTTGCTGGGCAGGCTCTGCTGAGTCAGCACGCGTTCACACACTGATGGCGAGGGAGGGCTAGATACACCGATCTTCTGAAGTTAAAACTGCACGGGCGAAGCCTCTGGAGATGACGTTTGCAAGACAGCGCAGCGCTGTTACTGGCCAAACGGCTCAGGGACGTTATAGAATCATAGAATCGTTAAGGCTGGAAAAGACCTCTAAGATCATCAAGTGCAACCATCAACCGAACACCACCATGCCTGCTAAACAGTGGAGGACAAAACTTTAGAGACAACTTGGTCTAAACCACCCAGTGTGACACCATGTCCTGTGCAGGGGGACAATTAATTTCTGTTTAAAACTTATTCTGAGTCTTAGCAGGGATTTAGGAGAGGCAGCCTCTTCTCTCATGCTCCCTGACACCAGCCCGAATCAGCAGGAGTTCCACCGAGCTAATAATTAGAGCTCATCAAAATCTGGTACCAACTCCTTTCTCTCTTGGCAAAAAAAAAAAAAAAAAAAAAGGCTTTTGCTTCACCTTCTTTTGGTTGAATTTTTTTACTAAATGTAAAACTAGAGGATTTTTCTGAAAATTGATTTTTTTTGCTGGCTCAGAAGCTTTTTCAGAAACTTTGGTGTAAAAGCATAATTTGTCAAGCAGAAATTTTAGAGATTGCTATCTCCACAATATCCATATTTATCAATATTTTTATCATATCTTTGATCCATTTCTGACATTACCCATGTACCCTTGTATTCCTTTACACAGGGACTGTCCATTATGTCCAAGAGAAGAATTTGTCTGTGGCAGCAGGAAGTGATAAAGACCATGTGGTTTCACTTTCATTTAAAGTCTTATTTTTCAGATGATTCATGCAGCGTCTTCAGTTGGATTTCTTTTAGAATTTGCTTTTTACTTCATTTAACTATGTCTAGGAGCATAGTGCTTGAGAGAAGTCCTAGGCCAGCCATCCGGCAGTCTTGAGCTTCACAGCTCTCAGGACAGGTAAAACACAGCTTGTCCCTCTGACTTGCCCGAGTATCTCCACAGCGCCTGCAGATCTCCCAAAAAAATAATTTCCCAGTGCACCCCATCCTTGGCCTTGCACAGACATGTGAGCAACACGTCTGACTATCATCTCAAAATGTTTATAGCTAGACACTTAAGACTGGGCCAAAACACCAAAATGCTCCAAGCAAACTACAGAGAAAACAAAAGATTGTTATTGTTTTAATTCTCCACTAATCTTCATTAGTTGAAGATGTGAAAGGAAGATCTGTTGCTACCTTTGTTTTCTCATCTCTCACATTTTCCTGCTGAGGTTTGCAGCTTTCTTAGCTTGTGTGGTGGTACAACGAGGATAAAACTTGTAATGTGCTGCTGACTTCAATCCCAAGCGATTATCACACTTTCTGAAGCAGGCAGCGCGGCAGCATTAGCGATTCAAGTGGAGTAATAATTCTGATGTTAAAAGAGCAGCTTTGGATTTTATGCTTTTAATATAGAAGCAGCAGACAAATTCACTTTAAAAGGTCCCTTCTGGACTTCCTAGACTTTCTCACAATATGTGCTGACTGTATCTATGGCTGCACTGTAAACAAAATCCTTCACTGAATCTGGGGCGGGGAAGGGGTAAAGGAACAACATGAACAATACAGAAAATATTCAAACAATGAAAAAAAAAAGGAATTCATTCCAAAGGAGAAAAACATGCTGAATGCTACTTCTTATTTATGCTGTGAAAGCACCTTTGCATCCCAGGGCCAGACCCAGCGAACCACCCCCAGGATTTAGGGCCTGATCCTGACCGACAGCAGCTCTCCTTTTCAAAACAGTGGTTTGCAGCGTTTGCTGCCAGCTGCCTGCGGTGCCACCTCCTGCAGTGCCCGCAGGTGAGCCGGGCCAGGGAGCATCCCTCCGGGCAGGGTTTGGGGTCACCAGCGCAGAGCCTCCCCGCTGTGGGCATCTCCCCAGCATGCGGGAGGCCTGGGCACCCCTCTCCTTGTCTCCTCACCCCTTGGAGTGGACATATGGGTTGTGGTGACTGATGCCGTGGCCAGCTGCAGAGCCACTGAGGCACCCTGGGGCTGGTGCAGGGACAAGGAGGGGGCACTGCCCTGAGCTGCCACCTCTGGGGCCATCACCGGTCCAAATGCCGTGATCACACACACACCCTCATGGCCCTCTTCTGAATACAGGTGCACTTTTTAGGAACAGGAGGAAGGGCTATAATTACAGCTTTTTCTACACATCTCCTGGAATCTGGTGGCTCTCACTGTTCACACTCTTCCTCACACCCAGGACATGAGGTTCATCCTGACGTCTCTCCTGAAGATCTCAGTAGCATGGTCCTCTTCTGAGCACCTCTCCCCAGCCCCTCTGCTCTGCACTTTCTCTGCACAGCAAGACGATATTTATTTTTCATCTTTTGTCTTCATTTGCAACTTCTACCTGATATGGCTGAGAACACAAACATGACAGTTGTCTTCAGAGAGATTTTAGCACTCCAAGTTCAGAAAGTCCCATCTGCTGGATCTGGGAAACAACATTAATTTTTCACGTAGGACTGAGTGACAGAGCAGTGGCCCTGCGCACACCGCCCAATGAGGAGAGGCACCGAGAGCTGCTGTGTCCTCACAGCACTGTGGTGGGGTCAAGGCAGTCCTACAACGGTTGCAAAGAGCTATGCAAGAGCAGCAGATGCTGTTTCCCACTCCAGCCTAGTCTGCACAGGCTCAGCCCCAGATGCCTCCTCCTCTTCATGGTCCTACACGCTGCCCTCTCTGAGTGTGTCCTCAGGAACTGGACCAACCGCTCTCTCTGAGCAGCGAGGAGGAGGAGCAGGTGCCTTCAGCCCCACACTGTCGGTGAGCGCGGCAGCTCAACGCAGCACACCACCACTCTGCCTCACTCCTCTCCCATTTAGCTAATCAGTTCCTGAGACCACTCCAATCACAGGGAGCAAGGTTTGCTGCCATGAGATTTTTGCTCTACCCATACCAAACCTTCCCACCACCCACCCATGTCTTTCTGACCAGAAGCCCTTTGGGAAGAGACTCTGTGTCTATGCAGGGCCTCTTGCACTGGCCTCCTAGCCCTGATTAATCCTTAGGCATAAGCACCACTGTCAACAATGATGCTGACTGAGAAGCAACACAAGTTTTTCTCCCGGTCTACTGTAATAACTGCCACTAAAACTGAATACATAGTAACAAATAAGGATGTTCCTTGGCTGACAAGCATCCACTTAATTCTCATTAGCTGGGAACAAGGCTGGAATAGTAATCAGTATGTTAGAAATCCCACAATTTACCTTCACTTATGGAAAAATTACATATCTTGCCAACTGAACATACGAACCTAAAAATGCATCCATATTATTCACAGTGTACTGCCTACAAATATAAAGTCAGGGCTTTGGTCCAAGTTGCTGAAGCACAATAATTATATTTTTTTATGCAGATTTTACATCTGATGTATTATAAAATATCATGTCTAGCCACAGTCTTTTAGAAGAATAGGAACATAGAGAAACAATAGAACTTTAACTAGGTCAAGATTGCTGATCAGAATGTAGCAGTCATTACTGTGTGCAAAACAAATAGGCATGAAAAATCTGTATTTCTTATCCTGCAAGCTGTGTATTTGTCTTCTGGAGAAGTCTTTTCTGTTCTTTTTTTTTTTTTAAGATCCTTTTCAACATTGAATAAATTAAGTATCACTTTATGTGAAATCTACAGAAATTTATGTCAACGTTTATTACCATGAAATGTGGAACAACACATAATGCAACCTGAGCTTTGGGAAATGCGACTGCTTAACTGATCCTATCCCGATGAGAAGAAAATATCAAATGCATTATAAATGTTGACAAGATGATCAGGCATGTAAAAGAGGTCATCCAACACCACACTCCACATTGTTTACCAGTCTCATAAGTCAGCTTAAAGTATTAAAAACATATACTGTCTTGCACAGGAAGCTCCTAATCCTTAAAAATGTAGCTGCTGTTATTTGATTTATCTTTCAGAGATCGTTAGCATAGCAGATTTCACCTAAGGAAAGACTGCCGAGAGCACTCTGGTCCTGGTTTTCTGTAAAGCATTGCTTCCAAACTGGCTGTGCAAATACTTTGTAGCTTCATTAGAGCACATATCCATGCCCACAGGTGGGCTTTTATTACCTGTCTAAGCACCTATATCTCCTCTGCAACACCGTGTATCGAAAGTTCAGTCAATGGAGGAAGACATCAGTGATCCATCCGGCCTTGGAAAATAAGGAAATACTTCGACTGTTTCTCTTTTTCTGCAAATCAATGCGTCACACAGGACACTCAGGCCAACTTTTTGGTCTTGAGGTCTCCTGCAGAGTAAGTTACAGTTCACAGGAGATACAGTCATCACTTGCCAACTGAAAAATAAAGATCCCTTCAGCAGATTACCCAGTCATGCTTCCAGCATCAGACTCTATCAGCCAGGACAAGAAGGGCCAACTTCATTGAGAACTGCCTTCCATTGCTGCATCAGCTAAGACTCTTAACGAGCAACAGGCAAAATGGCTTCTTGTTTGGAGGAAGGAGTTCTGATCCTGTGCCAAACATTTTGGTGAAGAAGTGACATTTCAGATCAAATCCAGGACTATGGTAAGGGAACATCTCTAACAAGGTTGTTGCACTTGCTTGATGGCTGGGTTTGATCTATATTAGCATCTTCTCCCTGCCTCTCCCCATCACGCCTGTTCACCTCATTAAGAAGGACATAAAGTAAAAGCAGTACTTCACAGTCATTTTCAAAACCTTCAGCTAAAACATGCAGTGTCAAAACAGGCCAAGTGCACCTCACCAAGAGTTTGACCTATATGAGCAGAACAGGCAAAAATTTTGAGGATTTTGGAGACAAGCAACAACAATGATTTAAGAGCTTTGACATTACTCCTATGAAGAGAATGGACAATAGAGGGGACAAATAAAACAGAAAATTTTGGAAATCTATATAATAAGACTCTAACAGATTAACTGCAGATCAAGAGGGTATTTAGCAAACTTCAACAGCAATAAATTCAATCCAAATGAAATGGTAAACTTTTTCTTCAAAGGTGGATAGAGTCTGAGCATCTACATCACAGATCCAGAGCTCAGCAAGATCCAAAGAGGGACTGACCATTTGTTTGGAAATGGGAAGATGCTGACTTATGAAAGGTGACGATAAAATATTTAGAAGCGGATGTGAAATATTAAACATCAAGGTTCAAACCAGTCTATGGTTCATAGGGACTAGCTACCATTGCTAGTGGTCAGGGGAGAAAGAGGTAAGTGGGAGGAGTGGTGGCCTATCAAAGTGATCACTTACCTTCCCCTGATATATTTGTCATTGCTATTGATGAGATGCTGCAAGGGTTTAGAAAGGACACATGTCTGGCCATGTTTCACAACTTCTGTGTTTCCAGCACTTCAAAGTCTGGAAGAAAACTGTAAAAATGGGAGTAATTTGACCAGTATCTAAATGTTTACTATTAATTGTACTCCCGAGTTCCAGCTTTAGCCTGTAAACACAAACAGAATGACAGAATAAGAATGAATAGTAAAAATTGGTCTGAGACAATGGAAGATCATTAGCAGGTTACAGGAACCTTGAATGCCTTATTATTTTGGACTAGCATATGTTGCCTTTCAGGTGACTTCATTATTTGGTCTTTCTTTGAGTAACATCTTGATAATATGAGAAGGTTGAAAGAAGACAAACCCAAGACAATGGCCAGAGAGGGTGAATGGAAAGTTTTGGAAACAAGCAACCACCCAGGAAGGAGTGCTCCAGGAGCTGGAAAAGGCCAGCATGGATAGAGGGGACCAGGAACAATCTGGGGTAAGGGAAAGGCCCCTACAAGCTAAAAAAACCCACAATCATTCAGGTACTGAAAAGCTTAGAAGATCATGCTTAGAAGGGATGTGAAAAATGACAAACGGAGTAGAAGAGGATGAGTGAAAGATGTTTGCACAAGTAGATAAGTCAAATGCATGGAGATGTCTCCAAAAAAAAGTGAAAATAAGTTTTCTGGTTTTCTTTTTCTCTGATTAGCAAAGTGAATATTTGATAGTACAGGGCATCTAGCGAAAGCTTGGGTTTAGCAAAGAGATTTGCTTTGGCAAAAGGAGACGACATTGCAATAGGGTTCCTGTGTCTCCAGAGCTGGTAATTCTGCACCACATGCCATCATCATCACATGGTTTAAAATGTAGCATTGGACAGTGTTACACTGGTCACTGAATAGGCAGGCTGAGTATGTGAAGACAAAACCTGGTGCAGGGAAGCGGTAAAAGAGGGAAAGCAAGCATGAGAGCCATGCCTTGGCCCATCTGTGGGAGACAGGCTCAATGGCCGTGCCCTCAGCAACCCTCCGATCGACTGTGGGGAGGCTCAGGGAGACAGTGCCACGGCGGGACTTGCAAACCTCCCTAGGGACACAGTGACGCGGTTCGCACACTACAGCCTTTCAGCTCCTTTGTCCTGCCCCTCTGAGGCAAGGCCCCGCTGCTGAGCACACACTGTGGTTTGTGGCTTGGAGCAGCAATGCCAGTGACTAAGGCCATCAGTGCAATCCCCTGCTGTGCACGCTCACATCTCTGCAACCATCCAGCCTCCTAGCAGCCTTTGTACTGAATGCGTTTAACCCAACTCCAGCTTTCTTCAAGGGGATCATTGGTCCTAGACTCATCACTGAGTCCCACGAGACACAGTCGGATGCTAAGCAGCTGATGAAGATGCTCCTGGCAGTTCTGGAGAGGAGCCCATCCCCACCAGCTATGCATTACATCTCCTGTGGTGGGAAACCACGAAGGGTCACCACAAAACTTTCAGGTATTTTTGGCCCTCGTGTTCGTTTTCAGTGAATGAGACAGAAGTGGATTCATTACAATTGATGCTTCCTATATGCTGTGTTGCCTATGTATGTGCACCGATTGCTTGTTGAGTGAATTCATGCAAATAGAAACAGCACTGAAAAATGAGCAGTTCTAGGCCTCTCAAAGATAAGAGTCATTCTTAAAGTCATATTTTCCTCCACAGCATCCTTGAGCCTGTTTCTAGGGCCAATTGTGATCGCTGGCTTTGAAAATTCAAAATGAGAAGAAAACCCTTTTTGGCAATGACTGAGTGGAATAGAGTGGAATAGCTTCTCCTTCCTAACACAACACACTGTGACAAGGGGACACCCTCCTGCAAGACTGGACACAGGTACCACAACCATCACAAGAAACAGCATTTCTTTGGCTACAGAATGAAAATTGCTCAGCCCAGGACTCTTCAGATTCCCTCAACTGTAACTGATCTTTGTTGCATCAGTGCTGCATCATTTTTGTAGCCTACATGTCAATGAGGCACCACATGTGGCCAGAAGCAGAACTGTTCCACTGCTCTGCTGGCTTGGATAAGAGAGTCCAGGCACCTGGAGTAAGTCCCCACCAAGACTCATGCAGTGGAAACCCTCTGCAGTCATATAGCTCCATAGCTGTGTCTCTTAAATTCAAGCTCTGCAGACCACTAGTGCAGTAGAAAGAGAGTTTATTTGCTACTTGTCCATTTACCATATTATTCACAGAAAGAAAATAAAAGTATTGTGGTAAAGTCTTAGCGAAGAGTTCCTCAGAAGACCTTTAGGATCATGAAATGATGCAGCTGTGAAAGGACCTCCAGATATCATGTGGTCCAGGCCCTGCTGAAAGCAGAGCTACCTTCAAAGTTACATCAGATTCCTTAGGACATTGTCCAGGCAAGTGTCGAACGCATCCAAGAATGAAGACTCCACAACCCTCCTGGGCCCCATTCCAGCTCCCCTGTTTTTCCTTACATCTAGTTAGCAACTTGCGTTCCTTGCCTCTCATCCTTTTGTTGTTCACTTCTAAGACAGATCTGGTATGTAACTGGAAAACTTTGAATGTAGACTGAGTGGAGGAAATATATAAATTTGACTTGTCTCCAAGTCAAAGATATATATGCTGAAGGAGGAGGAAGAGATGAAAGCCATAAGTGACAATGCACCCAAGAAATGGCAATCTGTTTCTATTCAGATTCCTGCAGGGAAAGCATCAGATCAGCAGCTTTTAAATGACGTAAACAATCAAAGGGTTGACAAAGCAAACTAATTCGGCATCAGATGAATCTGAGTTGCTAAATTTCGCTTTTCCTTAAGCCTGATCTTAAGTCCATTTAGGTATCCAAGTCTTTAAATGGACTTTGCCGGACTTTGTTTCTCCCTCCTTGATTATAAGGTTCCATGACAAGGACTTTATATATTTTTCTGAAAAATACTCTTCATGCATTTAGACAGTGTCAAATGCATTAATAACTAGCCCTGTTTTCCAGATAAATTCCAAAAGACACCAATGCACATTCAGCACCTCTGAAAAGCAAGCATCTATTTAGGTGTCAAAATATGCATCCTGATATAATTTAGAAAATACTAGACTGGATAAAAAATAATTTTCTGTTTTGATAACTAATGCAAAACCTTTCACCTTTACAGCACCAGCTAATGGTACCTAGAAATCGTTACAGTCGAAGGGCTGCACAGCAAACTGCTATATATGAAACTCTGGAGGCAGCAGACCGGTTCCTAGTGGACAAATGATCACATCATTCTTGGTGCTAATTAGTTCCTTTCGCCCTTCGTATGCTCCCCTCTCTTTCATAAGCCTTAGCCAGGAAGCTCTGGGTCAAATGTGCTCAGAGGGCACTTACCAACTTTCCACTCTCAGAAACAGTGACCAAAAACACAGGCTTGTCAAAGCACTTCAGTGAAACTTTGCTTGCTTATTACTTGGACTAGACTTGCGTTGGTAGATATATATTTATTCTCATTTATGGTGTGGGAGTATGCATTTTATAGCTTACTAAAATATCTGCAAAAATTCAAAGAAATCTCTGTCTACAAAAAAAGTCTTACTCTGTTTGCACATAGACTTCTGTCTATGGTGGTCTGTACTTAGGCGAAGCCTTTGGAAAGGCAGGCCATGAAATCCTGCTTGGGACACGGACCAAATCCGAGCAGTCTCCAGGGCAGCTGTTGCTCTGGCAGGCACGGAGGAGTTAAGTCTTCAGGTCATCAAACAGGCACCTTTCACATGCACTTTAAAAAATCGAGGCAGGAAAGTGTTTTGCCACGTTCCCCAAGTGGAATTCAAATTCCGGGGACCCCATATATGCTTATACTTGTCTGCACATCCTTCTCTGTGAATCTGTACTGGAGCCCGATGCGACAGTGAGCCAAATTTTCTGCTGCTGTAAACAGATGCAGCTACGCTGACCTGTATCAGTGTTTTATTAAGAACCAGGCCTGCAGCCTGAAATCTGGATTATAAACCAGCGTTTACTGGAAGCGCGGACTGCAGCAGGAACTTTTGTTGGATGTCTATTGCAACAGACTCCTCGCTTCTTTTTAAAGTGCCTCTAATGTCGCAGGCCTTCACCAAGGGAACACAATGGAGCTGGCAGGAAAGCAGCAGCTCTTCACCGTCTCAGAAAAGCAAAGAAACCCCAGCAGTCCTTAAGGATACAGCACCGCTAGCTAGGTAGCTGGGACAATGAATTAACAAGGGCTGACTTTTCCCTCCCTCTGTTTTCAAAGATAGTAAGTAACAAAATCTGGCAGGCTGAAAAGCCCCTGCTCAGAGGAGAGAGACAAAGAGGCAGGGCTGAAATCCATGGTGTCAGTTTAAAAAGGCAGAGTTTTGCATTTACACAATATGCCCATTCTTGTTCTCCTTGACTCATGGAAAAATATTGAACATCGGACAAGAATGTAGGAATGCGTCTGGTGTCTGATCTCCACAAAAATCTAAACGCCGTTTGCACTCAACGTAAGAAATAAAGAGTGGCTGTCCAGGCTCCCTTGATGTGTTAAGAAAATAACAGTAGTGATAGGACTATCATTATAATAACAGTGGTAATATAATTTTTAAAACTGGCTGTGTAGCTAGTACAAACAGAGCACGAACCCAGGCGTTCCTAGCCCTTAATCCCAAACACAGCTCGGCAGAGCTTTCTAGACCATTTGCCTGTCACAAGCGTCGCAAAGACTTCTCTCCACCATCTGCATCTGAAGCCACTGTTTGTTTTCCCAGATAGAAGAGGTTAAAGCTTTTTATTGCTTTTTTGACTTTAGATGCCATAATAGTTGCAGTGCCTATATTACCATCTATGGCAGACAGTCTGCGCGTCTGCCAACTGTCAGGCAGCCTATTCATCTCCAGTTGCCTTTTGCCTACTTTCTGCAGCAGAAGAATTTCCCTCCACTTGATTTCATGTGCTGGAGTCCTGTTCCTGCCGACGTTTCTGCTCCTCATTTTTAAACGCAGCCTGGCTTCAAGCCTGGGGGCCATGGGAGCCTGCAGCCCCAAAGAACCTGCAGTTCCTATGTTGCCTGCAGCTCGCCAGCCAGCCAGCTATGGCCCTGGGTCTGGACAACATCACATAACTGGCCTTACGTGACTGGGGGTTGCTGGATAAACCTAGTCATCGACTGGAGGAAGAGGCAAGCCATGGGGTCACCATGGCCTGCACTGATGGGGTGCTCTAGGATCCCCCAAAATACCCTCCTCCTGCTTATCCCACGCAGAGCTGTGGAACCTGGTACTCATCCTCTGCCTAAAACCCCCTCGTATTTCCCCAGATCTTCTCATCCATCCAAGGCACGTGGTCTGTGTCATGAGGATATTGGTACATGTCATGTATGGCCACTCCTCACCCAGGTGTTCCTGGAAATCAAGTACCTGCCAGCACCTTTAGGCACTAGCATACCTCTAAAACATCCAATACTGTGGTTTTTTTACTGTTTTACCAAAGCCCGCTAGCAAGCAGGACTGTGAAGGAAGATAGGATGGGCATGTCCCCAGGCTATAAAGTCCAGACCTTATGATCACAGCCCTATGCCATATAATCCTTTGCCTTAACAAATCACGCTCCCACTTAAGAGAGCACCTGAAATCAGGAGAGACAATGCTGATATCTGCTGGTTGCCCCTTTTGGCTCCCCAGTGTGTTAGTGATCTCCAGACCTGAAGAACCACGTATTTCCTGACCCACGGCATGAGCTAGTGACTCGCAGGAGGTGGAGGGAGGATGAATAGCTCTTCCAGACCTTGTGACAGGGGCAAGATAGCTCTCTCAGTTGCATGAGGGTTGTCAAATTGGTGTGTTTATTTTAATTATTCCTAGGTGTGACCCAGCTCACGGCCTCCTTACCCAAGCTGTGAGAAGCCTCTTGAATTTTGACTTTAAATCCTAACCCATAAGGCTCAGTCTCATAGCTCATAATCACCAAGCCCCGAGTCACAGGTTGCTCTTCCTGCGATTACCACTTTATGAAATTGCCTACAGAAAAGAAACAGCACCTTAAAATAACCTCCCTCACACAACTCCACCAGGAAGCCCACAGCCAAAGGCATTTGCCCACCTCCTTGCTCTCCAAGGAGCCCCGGTTTAGAGCTCCTGAAGTCAACAGAAAGGCTGTTGTAGACATCAGTGTGTCTTGGATCAGGCCCCAGCTACCCAAGAGTAGAGATGGGCTTTGCAGCCCATCCAGATGGTTAACAGCTTTAACATACAACCACTGCCTTATTAAATCTACAGTAAATTAAATGAACACTTAAGACACTCAACTGAAAGTACTATTGACTGTGGTAATTAAACTGAAATACCCAATTAACCACACCAGAATAGGAAATGAGTATATCATGGGGCACCACTCTGTAGTGTCTGAGCCAATCAAATGTTCTCTATACCTTAATTTTGGTCGAAATAATTTTTAAAGAGAGTTTATGATTATTTAGAGATGTGTTTACATAGCACACACATATGTATGTGTATATATGTGTGTGTATATATATACACAGACACATATTATACTATCATACTTAAGTCTTCTGTCTGGGCTCTCAGTATTATGTTGGCAGAGCCATACTTTTAATTCCAGGTCAGCCACCATCTTCCAAGATAAACTCACACATTATTAAAACATCTAAATCAGAAGGATTACAAATGTCCTGCAGTCTACTTTTTTTTTCTTTATTAAGAACATTTACATGAAGGTGTCTGCAGTTTCAAAGCCATTTCAGACTGAGGCCAAAGCGAATGCTTGGCAAAAAAAAAAAAAAAAAA
>Ga0065711_1002875_pt1 | contig 34986 bp, 16 predicted proteins | sample Hoacrofraction12_FD_59098 | JGI IMG/M metagenome (GOLD analysis project Ga0065711, IMG submission 59098) | Hoatzin crop microbial communities from Cojedes, Venezuela - Epithelial fraction 12 v2 (version 2) | ecosystem: Host-associated > Birds > Digestive system > Esophagus > Crop | place... | reverse complement strand
ACAAAGCACCAAGTATGTCTGAAGTGCTGTGCGCAGATTCCAGAAGCAACTCCAGTGCTGACCCACATCTGAAGATGTTGAACTCTGTGGCTAAGGTTCCCGTTCAGTTTCTTTTCATGTCTTACCTACCTAAGTACAGTTTTAGGATGCTAACAGCTATATTCACAGATGTCTCCATTACATGTGCCCTTTTCCTGTGGGTGGCCCTTATGAGCAATCCTCATGTTTTGAATTACCCTTCTAAACTTCTTTGGGACATTTAAGCCAAATCTGACAATTCCAATGTATAAATGGCTCCAAGCAGTCCTTGTCTGATGAGAATTGTTTGCCTACAACCATCCTTTCCATTTCACCCATCCAATTTCTCTCATTAGCTTGATTTTCTGTACCAGAATTCAACTCTAAATTGATTACTTATGTTCTTCTTGATGGAATCCCTGTGGGTCATCTGTTTTAGTGGACTGGGATTGCATCACATGTGGATATGATTTCTATTGAATCTGAATTCTACACAAATCAGTGTTAAATTTTCATTTAATTTGCAGCACTCACATGGTTTGGTTCTCCATCCTGCCATGACCTTTTCAGAGAAGTTGGAAGAAAGATGGAAAAATCAAAAAGACAGTATCATTTGAAAAGACCTTACAAAATACAGAGGGTCTGGCAGAATTGTTAGCCTTTGCTATATATCTTTATTCCTTCTTTTGGTGTTAGTTTTAGACTCTGTGCTTTGTATTACAGAGGGATAAGCTTGTGTTTAGGGACAAAGCTGAATGCCAGAGCATGTTCAGAGAATTTGACACGTACAGAAACAAGTTTGGGTATGCTGCTTTAGCATGTAGTCCTTGGTGATTATATCTAACTGTGTGAAGGATGGTGGAAAAGAAAACATGACTGCTGCAGCTGGAAACAGAACCACATGGGAACTGCCCCTGAGCTGGCTGCCTCGACGGAGGCACTTGGGCAACACGGCCAGCCCTTGTAAACATCAAGACCACAAGGGTTGACTGGCATCCATCTAATCTTCATAAATCAGCTAGCTGATGAGAACATAAATTGTCAGAAGATTTCAGCACACAATGTGTTCCCAAGCAAACTCCATTTACCCAGCTTGAAGGTGTGAGTCTGGACACCTGAGAGTGTCTGGGAACTGGAACTACAAGACCAGCAAAACTGGCGGTCTTACGCCAGCGTGTTTTCCTCAGCTGGGGATATTTTTGCAAATCACATTCATGTTATACATACAAGAAATTATCTCTGTGACTAGGAAGTGAAATACTAACAAGACATTGCCAATACAGGCACAGAATCAAAAAAGCAATTGGTTTTAGTTTGTTACTCCATGATTGACAGAATCTAGGTTTGGAAGAGAAAGGAGTCCTGGAGTGGAGGTGTCTCCAACAAGAAATGTAAAAACAAATTGATAAATAGCCACTGGAGATGCTGCAATGTCTCAGTGAGATAATAATCGTGGTCACAAGCAGTGAATCATAAAGACTCTTACAGGGGTATTTCTCCAAACAGAATCATGAAAAAGAAAACATAAGCAGATTTGGGATCTGATACCAGATTTTGGAGGAAAAAAATTGTGATGCTTCAGTCCACTCAAGACAAAGAACTTGTGATGGTATCTATGCACTCTAATAGTAGACCAGAACCCTGTTGTCTTGGGCTTCCTACAAAATAACAATAATGCAAGTCTTTACCCTAAGTTTTTCATAATACAAGAACAGCTGGTATTTACTAGTGTAAATCACTCTTCATTTTTAAGGGTCACAAATCCTTTCTTCCCCACAAACTCACTACTTTTGTCATAACAAATACCCCTCTACTTTTGCCTTTTTGCTTCTCCATGCTATGTAATGCATTTCAAGGACTTTTAGCATGTTAACAAAGTCTGAATACCTCTTCCAGAAAAATACACCGGACTCTCTGTTTCCCAAACAACATCTGAGAAAGATAAGATATTATGATGATTGCAGGTTATGTATTTAGGGATTAGCTGCTGTGTGTGGAATCCTCGATTCTCTCCCTATTATGGTAGTGCAAGATAAGGCCCAGATTTTCTGCCTCTGCTAATTTCTTTGCACTTACCATACCCATGCAAAAAGAGATAACCTTTATTCTGTTATCAGGTATCAGCTGCTATATCACATCATTGCAATCTTCTCAATTAACATGTACCATAGTGAAAAGAACCAGGGATCATAGACCCATCTAGAAAGGTAAAGAGAACATTTCTGAGACCATGCAGCAAGGAGGACAGGGATTTAAATGGTGAGAATGCAATCACTGTGTTAAGGAACGGCCAGCCTTACTATGATCTGTCTACTGGATCTATGGTTCATACATGCTTTGTTTTACAGTGGAAAGTAAATTAATCCAGCAAACATTATTATGATCCTAGCTTAGCTATGCCTGTGATTGATTGCACTTAGCTGAAGGTTGGGGACTGGAAAGGGCAGACGGAAGGGTCTGAAGGTGTTTATGGATGTCATCTAAAGAAAAGCTGTGAAGCTTTCAAGAGGCCAGTCCTGGAAATAGAAAGGTTAAGAAGGATGGGACTCCACCAGCTTGTTAGGAGACAATTATGATGTAATCATCCCTGCACAGGGGACTTCTTACAAAAGCCTCTTCAGCACAAAGGCTAATGAGGCCTCTTCCTGCGGGGAGATGGGCTCTGCTATGGGAATGAGTCACCTAGCCTGCTCTGGGTGACTCTGCTTTGGCAGGGTGGTTGGACTAGATGACCCACAGAGGTCCCTGCCAACCCCTAACATTCTGTGGTTCTGTGAATGAGTCATGGATGCTGGGATGGAACAATGAGATGATTCATTTAGAGGGATTTAAAAACATGTGCTGGCCACAGCAAGAGCAAGTTGATTCCTCAGCAGTGAGCCTTGTCAACAGGCTGGCCAGGGGCCAGCGGAGAAGGAAGTTGTCACCAGAAGGAAGATGTCACCTGCAAAGGAAGCCTTATTGCAGCAGTAACGCTAAGCAAGGAGCCTGTAACGTTTGATTGCAGAGATAAGCACGGTATGGAACATGGGGTTTTGTACAAAGAGGACTGAGGAATAATTCCAGCAGAGTTAAGGGTTTATATCACGAGGGTGATACCATGCTTTGTACCTGGGGGCATAACAAAGCCTGGTATGAAGCATGTAGCTTACCTGTAAAATGAATACCCACATGCACATGGATGAGCCTAAGACAGGAGTATAAAGAACAAATGCTAAAGGAGACACTTCACTTTTTAACAGCCCAGTCAGACTTGTGATCTGTCCATTTCTCGTGGCTGGCACCACCCTGTTGTGGTAGACTGATGCTCCATGTTCTTGGCAAGACCCACGAGCCAGAAGCTGAAGGTACATTCTGCTTAATGTACTTGACATTATGTTTAGACAATGGGTCACACTGGGCTGCCAGATTTTAAATGCTGGAACTGGTGACGGTCCCAGAAAAATAAATTGATGTGTGTACTGAATGAGATCTGGGAGGCCTGCTGTTCAAGTGATAACGTGGCTCCATGCACGTACAGCAGGCAGATGAATTTCAGTTTGGATGTACAGTGAGTACATGAAGTATCATTATGTTCACGTTAGTCATTTTTCCAGACACCTGGCAGAAGAGAATGGCTGGGCATCTGGAGAAACATCTAGGCGCTGTGATCCAGCAAAAGCCATGCTACCTGTGCATTTCTGTAATGTGGATTTCAGTCAAATATTCCATAACGCTCATGTTGTACATGATAAATGGTGGCTCTGGGGCCACAGGATACTAGGGCAAAACCACTTCTCACGTCATGGATTATGGCACAAAAGAGAAAATGCCTCCATTACAGTCCAGGTCAGCTATAATGCAACACAGCCTGAGAACCTGCGGGACAGAAACCGGCTTCCCTGTGGGCTGCGTAAAAACTTGGGAGCTGTCACGCTCCAAGCTGTAGTGAGATTATTAACTCAGACTGGTACATCGATGTCCACCACAGAGACACCTTTAACTGCAATGAAAACCTGCACCGGGAGCCTTCAGTTGTGCAGAGATGAGGTAAAGGCTCATTTTCCCCAGCAGCAGTTCTCTGCCTTTTTCTTACTGCATTGAACGACCGAGAAGCTTCTGGTGGAGGCACGGGTCCTGTTAGAAACTGCGCTTGCACAGATTCTGCAGAAATGTGTTCATGCTGCCTTCCCTTAACTGTTTTACCCAAAGCACTCCGGAGAAGGGAGTCTCGGAGAAGAGGTTGAAAACCAGTGCTTGAGGTTCAGCCATTTATTACCGACTCCTGCCCCATAAAGGTAACAAAAGCTGGCACAAAAGACACAACAACAGTTGCTAAATGACAAGATGGAGCAGCCCACATGGAGCATGGAGGGAGAAACACAGATGGCAGAGCAGGGCTTGCAGGAGACTGTGGGAACGCGATCAGAATGCAAATTCCATCGAAGCATTTTGGTAAATAATTTGCCTAATAAAAAAGCCGTTATGTTTTAGAGTCCTGGAAGTCTTTTCATGTTACCACCCCACACACTGAACATGAAACTGTGAGAGATTACAGCTGTGTCCTGCAGGGTAAGAATAAACAAAGGATTTGAAAATAAATCCTTATCATAATCTGAGAGATAAAGCCAGCTCTTCTGGAGGAAGAGCCAGGTGGAATAAATGGTTTCTTCATAATTCACAGAGAACCAGGAACATTTGCTGCTTTGTGAATGAAGAAAACGCTGCTCTGTTTCTGCCATGGGTTTTACTGCTTGAAAGCAAGAAAGCATGAGGGGAAAGCGGGAGGGTGGAAAGAAGGAAGGACTTGCCATGGTGCTCACCTCTGCAGAAGCTGTATTCCCTGTGCTCTGCTTGCTCAGTTTGCTCAGCTTTTCATGACTCCAACTCTGCCTGCAGGATATTAAAAATGGAAAGGAGATGAAGAACAAATTCAAGACAAAATGATTGGGGTGATGAACTTTTCAGAAAGTTCATATATAGGCTAATGCAAGGCTTGATTCAACCATGTCTGCTCACTGGAGGAGCGACCATCATCTATACAAATCCCACTGGCTACAGAGGCTGTTGTAGCTGCTCGGAAAATTTCCAGTGAAATATTGGGGAGTCAGAAAGTCTCTGTTCATTGCAAAGCATTGCACGGAAATTTGTCACATACTAAAAAAAAATGTGGTTTGAAACAGGAACGGGGTGAATGGAAAGTGTTTTGAAAAGGTCAGAACAATCCAGCAAAATTTTTTTTCAAAAGAAGCTCTTAGACTGGCAGTTTTGAAAGGACTTCTCATTTTTCTACTCTTAGAAGAAATTAAAAAGGAAAAATGGGATGGAACAAGCAGTACAAAGTATATCAATTGACCTGAACTGCAATCGAAGAATGGGATGTTTTGATACACAGTGAATAAGAGATCTTTGTTTTTTTCCTCTCAGTTGGTATTTGAATCACGAAACTTCCACAGCCTAAAAATCTAGGCTTAACAGCCATGCTCTTAATATCTGGTGTGGTTTATAGTTAAAACCAGTGCTCCAGTAAAGACATCAGCTCAACACCCTTTGGTTTTAATGAGATCAGATTTCACTTTGTGTTTTGGCACCATGCTAATGGGTGGGATTGGACTGCATGATTTGGATATCTCCTCACAAACACACAAAAGACTGAAAGAAAGAACTGAATTAAAACATTATTTTCTCATGAATTAATTTATCCTATATAGTGGTAATTCTTATTGAACCGCCATGTGACTATGTGATGAAGGTTTCCCTTTATTTTTTTTGTCTGGAACAGACTCTCGGAATTTTATTTATACGTAAAATGAACTTTTAACTCCTCATAGAGTGTTTTTAAGTTAGAAATAACTAATTGAAATAGAATGAAAATAAATCTTGAGCATAAATTTTCTAGCTTTTAAATGAAAAATGAAACTTCTGTTGGTAAAAGCATCTAGTTTGGAAAGAACTTTTGGAAAACCAAAGTATATGACAGAAAAATATGAGACTTTCATAAGCACAGACATTTCAGTTGGGTTTTTTTTACATTTTATTCATGAGATATTTTATTGTGAAAATCTACAAGTGCTTTCAGAATTTACTTTCTCAGATTAGAAGTATCTGCCAAACAGAAGTGGAATATAATTGCACTTAGTAGAAAACAAAAAACTATTTCTTCGCACCTTCAGGTGAACCTCCCAAATGCATTGCTGAAAGTCTCTCATTTTCCCCGTTCTGTGCCTGCCTCTAAAGAGGGCTGCAGTTGGCTTCGCTCCCTCCCACCCCGCATGGCTCTGTAGCCTCAGGACAGGCTGCTCACCAACTTCTGCAGTGACTGGAGGTGAGGTCTGCGAGACACGTTGCTGTGTAAGATCAATGTTTGGGGACCCAAAGCACTGAAACCCACATATAAGGTAACAAAGCAAGAGAAAGATCTATAACGAATGCCTAAGCTGTGGTAAAGATCTCAGTCTGAGGTTTTCTTACTGGATTCAGCATAAACCAGCCACTGAAAGCCAGGAGAAGAGGTCCCCTGGATCCCACGTACCATTGTCATGGCACCCATCTCTTTCCCAGAGATGCAGAGGGATTGTGGTCCCCACAGCTGGTGCTTACTTCCCTCATGGGCTCACAGTCCCAGAAGGCATCTTTGACGTGACCGTGCTCAGCTCCGGGCTCTTGGTTGTGTTTTGGCACAGTGTCAAGTGCTGGCAGAAATGAGGCCAAAAAGTCTCTACCTGGGAAAGACAACAAAGCTTTATAGTTTGCAAGAGCCCTACTGCAGCAGCGTGGGTTTGCACACAGGGTCAGAGGGAATTTATAAACCAGGTTGCTTTATTTATTGGAGCGGCAATGAAAAGCTGAAAATTTACAGCCTGATGTACAAGCTGAGGAATTAGGACACTGTTAGGAAGAGAAGGTGAAAATTAACCTGGAGGCCTGTCTGCATGATAAGAGCATCCCACATACATCTGCACTCCTCAAAATGCTTCAAAGACTCTTAAAGTGTTAGGGCAGGAGTCACAGAAAAATGTTTTGCACACATCCAGGCCATCAGTTCCCACCTGTACAGGGAGAAGTGTCCCTTGCAGGACACATGCAGGAAGAGAGCCCTTAGGAGAGAACTTACCTAGCAAATTGGTTTGTCTCTAAATATATAGCAGTGCCATAACGTCACACAGCAAGGACCCGGAGATATTTTTTAATGTGATTTCCCCCAGGAAGCCAAAGAGGAGGGGTCTCACTGGTCTGAGAGTTGGCGTGATGAAGGAAGAGAAGGTGCTTCCCAATCTTGACGTCCGCAACGATGGTCTTGCAACAGGTTGTTATAATTCCACATGTTCTGCTCTGCTGATATCCAGAGAGCTGTGCCAGCCCACGCTGATGGGGAATGTGACCTGAGGGTCTCAATATAAATATGTTGATTCTCATATGTTATGGATAGGTATCGCAAAGAACATCCAATAACGATGTTAATCTTCTTTTCACATCTAGGAAGCCCTGTTTTTTAGAAGCTCTCAATACTGTGTTGGCTCCAGAGTCAACTTAAGTTACTCCTAAACTCTAATTACACTTGGGAAAGACACTACAGAATTTAAAAACAGAAATGTTTTGCAAGAACCCGACTGAAAACATACCTCAAGTGCGTTAACAAGACTCCTGCAAAGGACTCGAGCTGCTGCTCAGACCAGCGTCTGATGGGCAACTCTGCACAAGCAATGACCTCCTTCTTGTCCGATGATATAAATAGAGCATCTTCTCCACAGAAAGAATGCTAAATATTTACCTTGCTAAAATAGTGACTGCATAAAATAAGAGGCCCAGGCTTGATACCAAAATGCTCAGCAAGGTTCAATGTAGGCAATTCGCTGTGATCGGCTGGGAGGTGTAACAACTCCGCGGTGCTCTGAGGTGAGCTGCGTTTAACATGCGTGCAGGAATCCTGCTGGGGCATAATGTGCAAATCCTGATCTTCACATTGGCAGTGAAGTGGAAGAGAAAATACAATAGTTATTATGGATTACAATTCAGACTTTTATGGACAGTGACAGCTTTGGCCTGTCACTCAGCTGCTAACAATAACTGCTCTGAGATAGTGACTAGAAAAATAATTGATAAATCTAAGGGCTGAATTTATTCATTCTTGCACTGGACTTACATATTTTTATTCTGAGATGATGAAGAGTAAAATGCAGCAAATTTGACACTCAGTGAGCATTCATGCTTATAACTCATTTAAAGGAGAGAGGAAAGGTGGGAACGTCCTTACTCTCAAACTCCACACATGATATTGTATATTTGCTGTATTTAAAGATCTGCCTTTCTGCACCTGCTCAAAGCTGCTCAGGCTGTCTCTGCCAGAGATTATCTGCAATTTCAAAAAGGCAGAGTGGAGAGGAAGAAATGTGCATCCTTGCCTCATGTTGGCTGGCACTCCTCTCCCAGCAATAACACAGCCATCACCCTGTGTCTTGGACCCCTTTGCCTCTGGTCCTCTTTGCTGCAGTGCCTGGCCAGCTGCAGTTTTAGGAGGCTTTGAAAATAATGGGTGTCTGAATTTGAGGGTCAGGAGGAAATTTTTTCTGTGGGGTCTACAGCCTTTTCATGCTAATCTTGCATCACCAGGAGGTCATGATTAAAATAAATCTATTATTTACTAGCTTGTAGGCATAGTGAGCTCTCTCTGCTTACGCCTGGTCCGCAGAGTTCAGGACTGCATTGCATGCTGGAAGGAGGAGTCAAGCCTAAGAGAATTTCAAGCAGGAGCTATCTTCCCTCAGAGGAGGGGAGAGGAGAAGATTCAGAGGCTGAGCAAACTCCTACGAGTGGGCTTTGGAGAGTCTATCTGAGGGTTAGGTCGTAAGAGCCCTTTTGCCACTGATTAATCATTTCAACAAAGTGGCATCCTATCATCAGCTAGAAGTGGAATGAGAGCTTGGGAGCTGCGCCAAAGCATCATGGATATGTTTCAATTTTAGTTTGCTTCTTTTTTTTTTAGTAGAAGGATGCTTCCGAATTAATAACCTGACATGTTTTTTTTTCTTCCTTCAGCAGATGTCTAGAAAGGAAGAAGACACGTAGGAGAGGAGAGAGTGCCTGCATATAAAAGCAAGGAGAGGAACAGGCTGAGGCTGATTTTATTTGATAATTTCTCAAGCATCCATTTCTCTTTGTGAAATTGTTGTAAAGTAATGCATATATTGATTAGCACCATCACTGGCAAGGCCTTGGTTTGGGAGGATGACAAATAAACAAGACATTTAGCTTGCCAAATTATTTTCTGAAGCAAAATGAATTGTCAGATTCGTTCATCTGTCTTTGCATGGCAATTAGATGGCACTGAGGTTTTCTTATTAACCAATGGCCTGCTCGTTTCTTGAAGTATCCACATTTTACTGCATCATTCCTGTGGTGTAGCTTCTCTAGTGGCACAGCTATAGATACAGACTCCCAGAGGGGAAGCCTGTATTAACATTTATCTCAGTGACCCATTTTCAGCAGCATGGGAGCTGCAGGGCTGATGTCTCAACAGTGCTCTCCCTCAGATCACTCATAGCCTCTGAAAATTTCCCCTGTAAAATCCCCAAGAAGCGAAAAAGGAATCACAGTTCACAAAGCTTACTGTTCATGTAACCGACAGAAACATTTCACTAAAACCCAGTTTGCTCTAAGGAGTTTTCTACAGACAAGCAGCATCTTTCTCCCATAAGGGTTTTTCTCTTGCAAGGCTTTTACCTAAACACTCACTTCCCACAGGCATTTTATCTTAGAACAGAGACACATCAGAAACACTGTTCTATCATTTGTGAGATTTAAGAGCACTTTTATTTAGTTTATTTCATGCACCAGACAATTACTCCACTTATGATAATCTACCAGATTATACGATAGACTACTTCTATGGAATATACATAAGATAATTTTTCATCCTCTTTATCTGTTTTTTTGGAAACCAAATTATTTTTAGGAATAAGCTATCTTGAGTTTGTAGAGAATAGCATCAGGCCATGACACAGGGCTTGGCATTCAGGGCAATTTTGTGGTGGATGTTCCTTTGTTGGTGCCTGTCAGCCTGGGTTTCTCTTTCAAACTGAGTCATGCCCCAAGGCACAAAGCCTGCCCTGGCCCTCTCCTTCCTGCTCAGGAGGTCACTGGGTTTCAGTTAATCATCCCCAGAAGGAGAAGGTAGGAGACCAAAGACCATCTCCTGTGCTGGAAGCTCCTGGCACTCTGCTTCTGCATTCCCAGAGGGGAAAAACATGTGGAGGTGCAGCTGACACCCGTCAAATGCTCTTCCATCTCTTGTCCTTGAGCACTGAGGAAGGAGTTTTCAGCGTAGGTCCCTCCATGGTATAGCAGCAATCTGGAAAACAAGCCTCTCTGCACGCAGACAACATATGCAGCCTACGGGCTCCACTGCTCCTCATTCCCAGGACAAAGCACCTCCAGAAACAGCAAAAGGCCATGGACAAGATCTGCTTCTCACCAGATCTCTGAACAAAGATAAAGCCCAAATCGTATTATTTTAAAGGATTAGATAATTTTGTAATCTTAGAATGTGCATTGAATCTGTCATATTTATCCAGGTGCCTTTACTGCAAAGAAAGAGAAGAACCAGCCTCAGATGTATCCTATCTAATTCTGCTTCCAAAAGTACCAGTCTGTGACTTTTGCAGCGTAAAATGTTGGGGCTGGGAAGAGCTCTAATTACACAATGCATTCTGCTCTTCCTTAGTGCTTTCTTGTGTGCTTAGAGATACTTCAAGGTCGCCACGTCTACTGATAACTCAATCCTAATTAATTTCACTGTAGAGGGAGCAATCTCGGGAGTTTGCCGAGTAAAGAATACCCAAGATCAACGCTTTTGTGACACGGACAGTTGTCTACAGAGCACTCAACTGAAAACCCATTCAATGAAATGGGGCTGGTGTGTAACTGAAGTTTGAACCACAGTCTTTAAAAAACCCGAAGATCAATTGCTTAAACCTGTGCTGACCTTGTCTCTCACCCCATGGTCTCTCCGCTGACTTTCCTGTCCTTTCACCTCTGCTTGTGAGAGAAGTCAGCAAAACAGGAAGCAGGTTCAGCTCCACACAGCAGCCCGACCGGTAGCAGAATGAGATGACTGTGGCTTTTTGTTGCTTTATAATGTTATCGCCATTTGCAGGAAGTCCAAACAGGGGATAGCGGCGTATCATGAACTAGTCTGGCATCACATAGACTTAGACTTCATGAGCCATACCTATACAACAGGAACTCAGCAACAGTGAAATACAAGCTCTAAATTCACAGTTTTATATACTTGATTCCTTGTGCTAGCACAACTTTTTCCAAAACCCTTTCAGCAGCCCTAGAAGCAAGTGACTATGGTACAGCCCAGTGATGTTCCATCATTAACTCCAGCCCAGGGAATATTTGTTTACCTACTAGATGTTACACATCACATGCATCAGATGAGATATTAGGTTCATAGTATTAGAGATAAGCAGGGCAAATTTTATGAAAATATATCCAGACACACATCTAAATGAATATTATGCATTAACTGGATTCAGTTTAGTCCTTGAGATCATATTCCAGAGGCAGCCTACCAAGGAGGTTTCCCTGTAGAAAGCCTATGGAAATGGCAAATAGAGAAGAGAAGCCCTTTCCATGGAAGTTCAACATGATGTCAAGGGGCTTAGCAGTCACCGAGTCTTTGCAACACAACCTGCAGAGAGTGCACTTTGGCACTGTCGGTGCAAACCCTCACAACAGCAACTGGCTTTGAAGCATTTCAGACACTTGGCCACACTGTGTGACGGAGATGACAAGTTACAAACATTCTGCTCAGCTCACATACCACTTCTGGAGAGCAAACGGCCATGCTGAATGGCTTATAAAACAGATAATGACAAGGACTAGTCACAAAAATAACTGTTGTGCTATTATTGAAGAAGAAAATGAAACAGAAGTATCTCGTAAGGCTGAGAATTTGGGGAGGATTTGGAAGCACAGGTATGGTAAGAAGATTTTGACTGCACTCTAGGTTTTGGACTTCGGCTTAACCAACTCAGAAGCATGTTGAAAAAGAGCCATGGGCTAGAGTATAAGAGACTTCAATTATTTTGCTGGGCCTTGCTGACTTTTTGGGTAATCTCTGGTGTTTTTCCACTAACTGAAGAAGGAGTGTAGATATGTACTTCATGTTAGCCTCCTACCTGTCAGCTGAGTAAAATCCTAAGAGCTGAACACCTTCCTAGCTCACTAGTGTAATCAATGAGGGGAAGAAATTTTCAGAGGTGAGATAGACATGTGAATGGATTTTAGCGACGCTCTAAGTGAGAAGCAGCCTTTGATTTAATGCAATGAGAAGCGACGTGTCCCTTTCAGCACAATTCATTCGATTCAGAGAGGGTCAAAATTCAAGGCAGTCTTCGCAGCTCCACACTACAGCAGCAGCGCTAAGCTCTGGCGATGATCTTGTCAAGACCTTTGCATTTTCAGCGTGCTAAAGTTGTTGTCTTTGCATGGAGCCCCTTCCATTAGCCAACCACCAGTTAGTGATTTTTCACTAAGAGGATGCAGAATCACACCCTGGTGCTGCTGAGTTACCTGCAAGATGTACGTACTGGGCTGGGATTTTTTTGGTGAAAAAGGAAGGAGGGCAACAGGGAATATGCAGGCAGATCCGCATTAGAAGCAGTTTGTTTAGGATTTGTTTTCTACCTTCTTTTGCTGGCACCTGCTCCTGCTTCCAGTCCAGCTGGCAATGTCGAGTTCCTTTTTCTTTCCCTGTTGCTGTACTTTTTCAGCTGATGATAATCTTTGGCCTGAGTATTTTCCTAGGCCAGTCAGGCCAGGACGTGTCAAAGGTGAGCAGATTTATAAACCTGCATTAAGCAGCCACCTTAATCAGCAGACTTTCCTCTCTGTCTGCGAGCCCCACGGAGTGGCCAAGGCGTCTTGGAGCAAGCGCTGCATCGGGGAGCCCGGTGCTGCTGGCTGAAACCGTGGAGAGATTGATGGGACGGCTGGAAATCGCGTGCCCTCTCCTCGGGGCCAAGGGAAGAACGAAATTGTGAAGGGGAAGGCAGGATGAAGAAGAGGTGTTGTCATCTCTGAACCTAACCTGCGGTTTCTCTAGAGCTGCAGGAATTTCCTAGGTGAGGAAATCACGGGCATTTCTGGATCCTTTAATGAAAATGCCAGTCATCCAGAGGAAGATACCCAAGAAACGTGGCAATAACCCCAAAGAGATATACTATATGACTGGAGTGTATCTGCTGCAGTTATTTTTAATCTGTCTCCCATCTGAAATACTTTATTGCATTTTTAGAGGCTCTTTTAAAAGCAGAGAAGGCAGTGCTGCTAGAAAGTGCTTTTATATTTTAGGTTGTCTTATGCTAAGCAGTAATATATGTTTAGGTTGTTATTTTACCTTGCGTTTTTACTAGGATGATGACAATTTCCGTGTTCTGCTAAATTGCAAACCAGCCTTCCATAATGCTGAAATGCTTGTATTAAGAGGCTTAGCTAAACAACACATAACGGTAGATTTGCAAAGTATGTTTTAAATGTTCTCACAGAGGGTTATTTCTTTTGTGCTAGACAGAGGTGCTTAGTTTGTCCTTGTACATTTGTTCTCCACTTTCCAAAGCTGCCATGTGGCTATGGCAATATTCATGCAGAAAACTTTACTGTTCTTTTATATTTGCTTTTAAAAAAGCAGGCAAAAACTAGCTTGGCCTATACAGTCATCTGAGTTAAAAAGCAAAAAGTGGGATATAAATAGGACTAGGTGAGTTATACGCTATTTGTTTCATTTTGCTTCCTTCAGCACCACAAAAATTAGTAAATTATTTTGTTAAATCATGGCTGGGTTATGACTTTTATGTCTTTATCAATTAAGTAATTAACTTCTGCTGGACTGGCCTCTCAGACCTTGCTTCCTGCTCAAAGCATCAATCGTTGATACTGCTTCTGTGCATCTGCACTTACATGTGTAAATCAGAAAATTGTTAATTCATATGGCCAAGTGGCATTCCTGAGTGCACAAGTGGCCTTATTCTTATGAGCAGTTGCAAACAGAAAACCTCAGCTGTCAAAATACAGAAGCAAAAATTAATTTGGTCTTTAGGATTCTGCCTTGTCTACAGCCTGTCCCATAAAAAGCTTGAAAGCAAGATTTACAGGCTTAAATCAGTACATCTATTAGAAATCTATTTCACCAGAATGTGAGCTGGTCAAGCATGTTAACTTCAAAATGAGCAGACATCTAATTAAAATATGACCAAATAAACCATGGGATTTCAAACACATTTCTGCTGCTGCTATTTCTGAAGCACAGGATCCAGTAGCAGATTGCTGCTTCACCAGTTTATTTATTTTTGGGCAGTGATAGTTAGGCAAGAAAGAAATCCCTTCATCAGTGCGTGCAGAAGGATGCAAATTGAACAAGCTGGGAAAAAAATGTATGCTCATTCCAGCAGGAATTTTTCATACGGTCCTTCCACTTTCATATCAAAATGGAAGATGGATGGAAACAGAGAAGATATTTTTCATGAGATCATGGGATATTTGGGAGCCTGGGTCCATCCCTCTGTAAAAGCCTTATCTTCAGTAGATCTTAGACCACATGTGTAATTATTCCAAGGCAAAATGAAGAGAAAGCATTTTGAGAAGAGTTATTTTTGATTTTAGAAAAATGGGAAAGTAGGAAGACCAGGCCATGAATGTCATTCAAAGAGCATTAAGGAGATCTGGAGCATGTTGACCTCATACCAAATCCATGTACAGAGCTCCTCTGGAAATCTGCAGGAGGCCAGTCTGAAGATCAAGGCCGCAGAAGGAGTATCTGTCCTGAAGAAGGATAGATAGAAGAACATTAATTTTTTTTTTTTTCCCCTCGAAGGCTGTTTGGAAGCATTTCTAAAAGCAGTCCAGGTTTTGAACTCCTAAGAAGAGCTATAATACTCGGAAAGAAAATATTTTCCTTGTTTGGTTTACATCTGTTTAGTGACTTATGTTTCTATCCACGGACGGAGCCTCTGTCCAGAGGTGGGAGTAGCCTGGATTTAGGACATATTTGTGTTTTTCTCATCCATAAGCAGTCAGGAGACAGAGGCATAGTCTCATATACAGACATGCCCAAACAGTACTGAAACAGCAATTCACTGGTTTTATTTTTTTCTCTTGTACCAAATCTGTTGCAAACAAAACAAAAACTTCTTTAATTACCAGATAGTTCTAGAAAGACATAATATAGAGGAAAGAGGACCTGCAAAGACGTTGGGATTCCTCAGAATAACTGCGCTTGAAGAATCTCAGCATTTTTACTGTTGTTTGAATTCAGAGTTGGAAGAACCTGGAAATGAAACTGCATAATTAGAGGTTCGCAGATAATGTAGTTTCTGGCAGGATTTTGCCATTTGAGAAGATGAACAATTATCCCCAGACTTTTGATAACCAAGTTCAAATCAGTCTTTAATTTATAAAGGAGGAGTTTAAATTACACTGGTAAGTCCAAGCAAAGCCTTGGATCCACCTATCAAGCACTTTGGAAATCCAATTCCCAGATCTCAGTTTTGTAACTTGGATCCATCTTCTACAGCAGAAATTATGGACATGATTATTGCTGTAATGCAATTTAATAGAGCACTTTAATACAGTCAGCATCCAGGTTTTCTATTAGATGTGAGTGAATAAGCAATGATAAATACGCAGTTGCACAATTATTCATAACACCGAATATGAAGACACAATATCAAGATTTTAAAGCAATACCATGCAGGAATGGATATGATTCTTGTAGGAATAATTGTAATGAGGGAAATAAAGGGTTTAAAGACTGTGCAGCACTGATTTATTATGGTTATTTTATTCCTTTTAGTAAAGTCTTCTGTTTTTGCAATTTCTTGTGGTTTTGTGTACACAGACTGAAGCACATTGTTAACTGCTGTACTGCCCAACTAATTATGCTTATTTTTGGCACTATATTGCACTTTAATTAAGAACTGTTTGCATTTTCAGAGCATGCAGATGCCAAAAGTTTGCCTTTTTAATTAAAAGTAAAAAGCAAACTAAGCTGTTCTGTGAGGAATGTGAATGAAGCTCTAATGCACAGAGAAGGACAGAGAAGAAGTTCAGACCTGGTGAACTTTAATGCCAATGGTGCAAAATGTAACTAATTATACAACAATTGATTGTGTGCCAGGTACAAGTAGCTACAACCTTATTTGCCAAATAGACTGACAAGATAGACTAATCTCTCCTCTCATTCATCGTAATCACTGAAATTCTGTATATCTCAGCGAGACACAGAGAAAGGTTACACCTTTGTGATGTAAATCAGCAAAGGAGATTTTACAAGAGCTCTTTTAATAACTGAGAAATTGAAGTGCACAGGATATTCACTAAGAGCAAATACTCCTTCCAAGTCGATTGGGTGTCCCCAAAACATATTAAAGATGCTGCTATGAGGCCACACTTTGTGCTCGTTGAACTTAATGGACAGGTTTGTGCTGGTGTAGTGGCCATTGCAGCACATTTTTGGAGCTAACCCATGTCCTGTGATGACTGTAACACTTGCCCCTAAAATAATTGCTACTTTTTTAACAGAAAATCTTGCAAGGACATGAAATAAGTGAAGCCAAGACTACTTATCACTGACTTACCCTGACTTTGGTTTATCCAGTGTGCTGAAAGGCCCAGGAAAAAAGGCTAGGGGATGCAGTCTACATCTTTTTGAGAAAAACAATCATGGCCAGCACATAGCAACCATTGTCTGTTATTACTGTATGTCTTACATTTGGGAAATGAGACAGAATCATGTCAGCAAACTCACGGGATAGTTCTGCTTACATGCCTCAGTGTTCTTTGGTGAATTTATTCACTGTTCTTCAGTAGAGCTTCAGTGTAAGTTATTGTCAGTCATCTTTCTTGGCTGCAGCTAGCAATGCCTTCAAAAAACAGCCAGTGATAAAATGCCGTCAAGTCTACTAAGCGGAGCAAGGAAAAGCAGATCTTTTTGAAGGGTTAATTGGTTAGATGAATATTAAATATTTGTCTAAGTTTTCACATGCCTGTCCGGAGGTATTTATGCAGTTAAATGTCTCTGAGGGCTGTATGTAGCCTATCGGTACCTTCCAGAAACATTTTCCAAAAGTCAGAATGGGGAAAAAATTGTAAAAATCCATTATTTTTTCATGGCAGTTTGGGAAATTCTCGACATTAAGAGACATCCAAGGAGTTTCATCTTCAAGAGTTCCAGGAATAACCTAAGCACCGTGACTGGAGTAAACATGCTCATCCTTCTCCGTTCATGCATATCAGCACGAGCTGTGGTGTCTCTGTAATCCAGGGCTCACTGTCCTGGGATGATCATGGGCCTGGTGAAACTAAATAGTCACAAGTGGAGATATATCAACTTTAGCATGGTTGCAGACAAGAGGGTGAAGAGCATCCCCCAGTAGCAAAATTATTTTCAATCACTGATGCTGTAGAGACAGCACATGCATGCTGTAGACCTGCACCCAGCACCCGGGAGCCAGGACTGTGCCGGCTTCCTGCTCTCCCCAGCAGTGGCTGACTGAGAAGGCAGAAGATGACATTTTTAATTCACAACCAGTGCTGTTCCAGAGACCTTAGCTGCTTCCTGGTGTACCTGAAGTTAGCTTCCCATGGACTGAATTCCTGATACTTACCTCTTTCTTCCTCTGCTTACAGCATTAGCAATGCATTATACCGTGGAAAGTCTCACCTTCACCTCTTTGGTCCACCTCCATCTAGTCACAATGTCAAACTCCAGAAGTTGAAGATGATAGGTAGAAAATATCCTGCCAGCCTTGAGGAATGGAGCATAAGATTTGCATTACAAACACAGTAAGTTTAGAAAGACGGTATGTTTATTTCTTGGCTCAGGCCAGCGGCCTTTGAGTCACTGTGGAACAGATGCCTGCGAGCTCCCAGGACTACTTCATAAATCACAACAAGGACCAGTTCTAGGTGCAGATGAAAATTTGAGTGCTGTTATCAGAAAAGATAATGCATGGGTATAACTAGAGCAAGTTACATGAAATGGGATAAATGAACATGTCCTGGGGAAAAACACAGCTCCAGCAGTAGTCAGCAGCCTCAAGTTCAGAGACGGGGTTAGGATGCATGAATTTCTGATTCAAAATTAGAGTGATGGACTATGTATTCTCCAGGAGACAAGCAAAATCCTCCATGTACAAGAGGGAATACTTAGGAATTTTCTCTTCTCTGTATGTTAGACAGAGTTATGGGTTTTTTTTCATCAACTGCCTAAGGGACCAGGTAAATAATGGGCATACTCAAAATTTACATGAATGCCCTGGCTGAGCTTTTAATATCACTGGTTACTCACATGAGAGGATTATACCACTTTATCCTGACTAAAATAATCCCTCAAGATAATGAGTTCATTGAAGGTTTTCGTTTACTTCTGCAGTGAAGGCAGAGCTTGTGAAGGATATGTGGGGTTGGGAAGAGCCAGGTTTTGAAAGCATTTTTTTTGGCTGCCCTTCACACCAAAACCAGCTGCCCATGCCTACAGGCCTCTTAAACATTGTCTGTGGCTTCAAATTCCGATCTCAAAAACCGGGTTACTGTTTGCTAAAGATACATGTTCATAGCACAGAACATGAAAATGGCAATGCCAGATTTATTGCCTTCTTTCAGAGTCAAGAAACCAATAGGTTGAAGTGAGATATATTGGGTAATAAATCCTTACTAAGTGTGAAGAGCTGAAGTTGTGTATATTACGATACCACATGGCTTTTTGGACACAGTCCATTAAACTCGTTTCCTCTCTAGTAACTAATTTTTCCCTTTATGCTTTTACATGGAGTGTCCACAATACAGCAGGTTTTCCTGGTACAGCTTATGGAAAGAGACACTACATGTCAGACCATCATGTCAAAACACCACGTCTTTGACTCTGTGCTGTTATAGTTACACTAACACTAGAAATAGGAATAGCAGAAACTTCAGCCTCTATCATCTTAGTATCCACAGTGTTAGAAAACAGAGTCAGAAGGGGCATGAACAGATCATCCTGCCCTTAATTGCATTCATTCACTATCTCCTCCCACCACAAACCCTGCTTCCACCTGTGCATTACTTTCATCTTAATTTACTATCTTTTAAAACCAATTTCCTACTTTCACTTCCAGGTTACATCCATCGATAAGTCCTCAGTCCTCCCCTGAGGTAGCTGACATCCATTATGATGTACCTTGTTGTAACGTCTTTACTGCTTGTATTTAGCAGCAAAAGCCAAATGCAAATATCAAAGCTGGGTTGAAGTCCATAAACACTCAGACCAGGCACCCTTTGGGTTACTGGGAAGTTCTGAATATTATGGATATCAGCAGAAAAGAAAAATCTTTCCCCCACAGTGGAGATGAAAGATCCCTGTTGTGAAGGAGACGATCTGACAACCACAGACACTTCTCATGCATCCATAGTGACCTACGTTCACACACCAGGTACATCCTCACCTGTGATTGAGAAAGCTCCTTCTGGGATGAGGAGTCGTTTAAGCAAACATACAGATCTTATCAAGCATGTGAGGTGGCCAATTGCATAGCACCTGTATTGATTTAAAGATTATGAGTTAGGAAGTAACCACAGCCAGTAATCATCTGCAGGAGGCAAACCGGCAGAATTTCACTTTCACATACGAATCTGTTAATTCTGAATGACAAAAAGTAATTCATGAAACACAAATATGTTCTGGAAAGAAGCGTAGTCTTAATTAATTGAAAAAAAAGTCTCTGGTCTCTTGGCCCTGGGGGGATTTGACTGAATCAGGGCTGCAGTTATCGCCCTTTCTCCAACAAGAAGCCACAAGCCCGCAGGGACACTCCTGTGCCATACCCAGTAGCCAGGAGCTGCCTTCTGCCAAAGCACCAGGCTCTGAGGAACGTGGCAGAGTGTGTACACTTCCCAAACGTGACAGCTTTTGGTCCAGTGACGGCCTTTCTGGAGGGGTGCTGGTGGGAGACACCTTGTGCTGGAGAGCTGGTTTTCCCAGTCCTGGAGGTCTAGGAAACTGTGGAATTAGTTTTATTTTAGGAAGGATGAACTATGCATCAATAGAATGGTGATTCCTCACAATTCCTGTTTTTTGTCAGGGCTTTTGCAGTAAAACCTCCTTTTCCAGACACTGGAGAGCAAAAATGAAGAGTACTTAGAGCAGAGCAGCTCAGTCTTGCTAACAGGAAAAGCCAGAAGACACCAGCTCTGTCTGTCAGTTTTAGGATCTTTTCCATATGATTCCTTTAGTCCGCAGTGATAAGAGGAACCACCAGCAGCACTTGCATCTATTCTGGGCAGCGAATTCTTGTGCGACAGGAGGCATATATCACATCTACTTATTTTTTCCAGCATTTTTAGATGGTTCAGCACATTTACAGATTTATCGTCTTCATAACACTCTTCTACTACTTCCCAAAGCTACAGAAACTGATAGCAACATTTGATGGCCGTGAAATCATTTTTATGGGATCCATTAAAAACTCTGTACTGGTAGTTAAATCTGGAACCTGGCACAAGTGATGGGAGCGTATTGGAGAAGTCCCTGTGGAGCAGCATACATGGGCTCATGTTCATAGCATCAGGAAGCATCTGTCACAAATTTCAGCCCTCCCAAGCAGATCTAATCTGACATTAGTGTTCAGGAAGTAAGGTACGACCAAGAAAGCGTGTGAGAAGATGGGCTTTTAAAGAATTCTTCATGTTCCCACTACATCAGAAGGCTTTGACTTAGATATTGTGTAGAGAAGGCACCGCAGGAGCAAACAGTCTTTCCAAGCTAGAAGGAAACAGCCAGGCTGACTGACAGGCAGACAAGGGAGGCTGTCACATAGTGCCCAGCAAGGCAGAGGCTCTCAGGCAGGGTCTGAGGACAACATGCCCTGTGACCACGGCCCATGGACCCACACAGCCATGGGCAGGACATTTGCTTCTCAAGTGCAACTCTCCAGTGCATGCAAAGTACTTTCAGGCTCCTACACATCCCACCGACAGCTGTGCAAGCTGAGTTGTCCTTCTAAGGGGGATCTGACAGCAGAACTGCCTCCCAGCATCAGTCTAAGTACCATCCACATGGCAAATAAGGGGCATTTTTGATGCCCCGTGTTGGAGGGTAATGAATGTACACTAATCAGCCTTGCACACTGAATTTTTTTGAGGCCAGGTTTGTTTCCAAGAGGTGAGAACTTGGCATGCCTGAGGTCTGAGTGCAGGCTAAGGCCTGTGCTCACGGGGCAGCAGGGACACGGTCAAGTGTCCACCTTCTTCATGGCAAAGGAGAGTCACAGGAGACATAAGTGCCATGGAAGGGTGACAGGGATGGCTGCACCACTGCCCTGTGCCCCTGCCCTACAACTGCACATTTCACCTGCTGCAGGCCCACAACACCACCTTGTCATTTGCTTGTCCACAGAGGACTTTCTGAAGAAGATGGCTTTTGTTGAATCAGCTCAAGAAGAAAGTGCTGTAACTATTGATTTGCAGTGGGCTGCAGCAATCATCTTTAAATATGACAAAAGCACATTTTTCCCATCTAAAGCTTCTGTTTTAGCAATGCTCTAGCTAACCAGAACACTGATGACCTCAAGGTAAGGGTTTGCTACCTTATTTGCTGCTTCCTGGGAGTCAGAGGCTCCCACCAAAGGTATTTAATCTTAACCATAGAAGTGTCCTCCACAAAGATCTTTCATTGCTTCTTAGAGGTTATTCTTGGACCACTGCATTCAGAAAATCTTGGCAAGCTGAAGGAGAAGCCAGTCCTTAAAAACCTTTAGACCCAGGCTCTTAACTGGGAATGATGCAGGGATGCCTTTTCAACAGATAACTGCTTGCTGTAACAAAAGAGTGAAGTAAGGAGACCTTCCGATGCCTCCTGCAGAGGCTCACAGCACGTCCTCTCACGCTGGGCTCCCGTTCTGCCCAGTGGCACAGTGCAGATGGCACTATGACCTGATTCCTTTCAGCTTTTTGCTGAGGAGACGCAGCAGGGAGAAGTTTCTGTTATATTTTAATCACCGCTCTTATCCCCTCTCTCTCTAGTTGGGAAGTTGTTGGCTCTCTAAACTATCCAACCTCAGGCAGCAATTTCCGGAACAATTCGCTCTGGTAGCAAACATCTTACTTGTTTTCCTGGGGTCAAGACAGAACAGGCATTTAAAGCACTTGCCAAGTAATTTTAGTGTCACCAGATACAAAATTGGTCCCCAGCCTGCAGACACCAGGCTAAAGGCTGCTCGCAGCCACCAAGCATCTTCACTTTTGGTCACAGGACACCAATGCTGCTACTAGGTAGGCTGCCTGAGGCTTGGAGGACCTAATTCTCACACCACTGTCGCTCTTGGAGGCATCAGCAGCATAAAAGCAGAAAGCATTTCATCTTGGATCCTGCTTAGAGCCATCCTTCGGCAGGACCAGGGATGGGTTTGTGGACTGTTTCATTCGTATGAGGAACATATGAAATTATGAAAATCAATTAATGGGATCAATCAATCCCCTTGAGCAGGTCTTTCACTCATCCTTGACTAGGTACTTCATTAATTAGATAGGGGTGAGTTAATGGCACCCACCTCCGCTTCTTTCTGAATCCATTTCTTAGCAAAGAGCTGTCTGAAGTGGGTTTTTTCTTTATGTAGTTGTACAAACCTATGGGACAAATCCTTCTAGCATATTCAAAGGCATTAGCAAGGGACTTAACAGCAATATGTTTGCTTTCCCCTTATCTGTGTGTTTCTGCTTCCTTTACATTGCTAATATGCTTTGAATTTATTTTCCTTGCTTTGTTTGGCTGCGGCTCATCCTTTTGTTCTCCGACAACAACACCGGCTCGAAATCCAAAAGCCTGCCTTGGCCTCGGCGAGGTATTGACGTTTTCTTTACCTCTTCAATTATTAACCACATTGCTGTTGCACCGAATCAAGGTCTCAGACCTTGCATGCGATGCGCTGACAAGAGACATCTGCTTAATTCTAGCCTGAAAAGCAGCTCGAGTTGAGCTTGGCAGTACCACCCATCCATGCACGAAAGCTGAAGTGTCTGCAGGCTGGAAAAAGCTTTATTACTTTATATCAGCCTCCAAGCTCAATTCCAGCACCAAAGCTCACACGTTTTATGATACTGCATATTGTCTCCACTAAAATCTCATTATATCTTTGTAGTTACCTCATCCCACTGCGGAATAATGTGTGGTGTTAATGACGCAGCAATGGTAATAAAGTGTCCCTATGATGATTTAAAGCAAAAACAGTTCTCCCCCCTCAAAAGCCTTATAACTAGCACTTGCTTTTATGACGGACTGCTCATTCACTTATTAAACATTTATTGTTTCCTCAATAAAAGTAATCTTAGATGTATTCAATTATTAATATAAATAAGGCACAAAATGTGAAACAGCAGCAATCTCATTTTCTTTTTTGCATTAATCTTCTTTCTTATTCAACCATCACAAGAGGAGAGTGAAAAAAACCCCCACATTCAGACTTATTGAAAAACAAATACTGTTGGCATGAGACAAACGAAATTCTTATCTGTATCTGTGTCAGGAAAAAAAAAATTAAAACTCCTTGGAAACCCATATTGTTCCCGAATATGTGGTGGAGTATTGTTAGTTTGGTGCCCCTAGCCTGAAAATAGCTTAAAAAGGAGACTGCCACAAATGTTCAGCAAGGACTGCGTTGGGGGAAAGCAAAATATGACTGAGGTAGCTCTGCATTGTATTTGTATAAATGCAAACACACACACACATATATACTTTTTTATATATATATATGTACATACATGCATATCCTCATGCACTCATACCCATGTTTGGATTTTAACACAGCATTAGCTTTAGGTTATTATTTCTTACACAGATGTTGGATCTTTAGAAACTAGGTCTTGTACAAATCCCTTTGGATCAATTTTTATGGGATAGTAGCAAGAGTTTGGGGGTTCGTACCTATGAAGTAGCCACAGATTAGCTCTTTCTCTGGGCACCAGCTGAGGGCAGCAACTGTGGTCATCATGGGCATTTTGGGTTGGTTTGGCCCATGGTGATTTGGAAACAGTTAAGTTCCCCTTGTCAGTTGACTGGTTTATGTGAAGTAAGTTTACAGACTGTTGCTCTGATGAAAGCGTGTTTTTTGGTTATAAGTGTTTTCACTCCGTGTTGTCAGTGACACCCTTGCAAGTGATAGCTACGTGCTCCCAGTGCAACATCAACTGAACACAAGCTGTAAGCTCTGAGTCTCACACTAGGCATATTATCAAGTTTTATTTGAATATTTTTAGGCTCTTTTCCTAGATTTAGCTGTGATTTGGTAGTTTGGAGTGATCTTTTACTCCAAAAATGGCTAGGATGAAATCGTTTTAATTTAAGTCGAAGACAGTATTTTTTCATGTTTTGCCTTCTCCATTCTTCCTCCCATTTTGCAGACGTGTCTTGCAGATGAAGATGCTTGGAGGATGGGAAGCACGGAACGTCTTCCAGCTCTGATAGTTCTGAAGTACTCAAACTGAGAAGAAACCATGCAATACAAGAAGTGAAGAGTGAGGGGTCACAGACTGTTTGTTCTAGTCACCTCAATGCCAGAATATGTTGGCAGCATATGCAGACCTCCATATTAAACTAAAAATTGTCCTTTAGCTGGCAACTGAAGCAAGCAAACAGATAAACATAGAAACCCAGTGGCTTTCACTGCTCTAGAAATCTTGTAAATCTATCATCACTCGTTCACGAGGTAAAACAATATGAAACAAGTACACAGATTATTAAAATTCTGAAAAAGAGAGCAGAGAAAAGAAGAGATCATCTGCAACCATCAGAATCTGAAGAAAATACTGTAAGAAGGTTTGAGATTTCACCGATACTTTGAAATTTGAAACTGCAACCATATTTCTGAAGTTTTTGCTTGTGTGATTCTATTCTGCAGCATTTAGAAAATAGCTTTAAAAGATAGGGGAGTTGTGAAAACTCTCTTTTATTTTCCCCTGCTGGTTTTAGCTGCTAACCATCAAATTCTGATGTTGAAGTAATATTTGCAGCCATACTTATTTAGCACCTGCACAAAGAGCCAGTACTAGCATTTTATTTCCCTAGCATTACATTAATTATGGAGCAAGGTCTTCTGCTTTACTTCCAAATTAGATATCAGTTCATCAGGATTTAGCCATTTATTTCATTTTGCACATTGTGGATAAACCCATAAGTCGATGGAATTACTTGGCAGCCGTGAAATACCAATATACAGTTTTGGTGAACCTGGGCCTTAGCTGCTGTTGTAGAACAACACACAAATAAAGTGAGCTCTTAAAAAAAACTCTGAAACACCTTTCTTGGATAAAACCTGGAAATTTTGCTTCTTGCAACTAAAAAAGTAAGTTGATAAATACATATTTTAAAAAGCCCAGCATGTAGGGCAGAGTAAAAGGAGCAGCCACTGACTCCAGGATTGCATCAGTGTTTTAAAAAAGGCAATTCCAAAACTACCCAAACCACGAACCTTGCGCCCCTGTGTCCTCATTCTCTATTAACCACCAAGTGATTAGAAAGACCCAATCATGGAAATTACACTGCTAAGGATCCCCTCGTAGCCTGCAGTCTTTTACTCATTGCCAGTAGCATGGACATTATATATGGCTGACTATGATCATTCTTATTTTGTCTTTTTTAATCACTGTTTGCATATCATGGTATCACCTTTGTTGATGAGTGCGTATGTGGGTAGACACACAAAAAGGGGAAAAGTGCAACAGCTAAAGAAATGGAAACGATAAAAATTTATTGAAGTCAAATTGAGTTTTTATATTAAAATCATCTTAATCAGGTGCAGCATCCATGACTGCTGCAGGAGGGAGAAATCTGCTGGAATGAAGAATGTAATTTTAGCTATGTACACTTGCTTTTTTCAGAGTTTAGAAGAATAGATATTAATGATAGCTGTTTTGAAAGAGGAAATTGTAGTGTACATCACAACTGTGGGTTGTGAACATATTTGAAACTACATTGTATGCAGAAGTTCCTTATTTCCAATGAATGGTTTTAGTGTCATGAAGAATACACCTAATCATGCTTGTAAGCTAAAGAAAATCCCAAGTTTCAAAATAACATGTTTAGATGCAGAGATGGGCAAAAAGGAGCAGGTCATTTAAAAAGGAAAGTAAGTGAATTGGTTATGAACAACAAAACGGTTTAAAATGATTATCAATGGATTGAAGTTTTTTTTTTGCTTCAAAGATATTGAACTTAGAGGAGACAATCCAACTGAGAATCACAATGTACTTTGCTTCTGAAATCTGTGGTTTGCCTGTGAAATCTGGAATCACTTCTCAGATAACCCATTGCTTGAAACAACAGAAGAATGTCTACAGAGAGATGGGAAATTCTCATCTCAAGCAAATTTATTACCCAAAAAGGAGGGAACATTTTGCATTAACCAAGAAGTATTGTTCATTATGAGTATTCATTTGAGTATTGTTCTTGTTGTATAGCCTCCATGTAAGATGCACATCATCTTTATCATTTGAATTTCAGTTTGCAATAGATAATTAATTAAAATACCAATGAAGGGTTGGGTGTTTGTGTGTGTGTGTTTTTTTTCTTCATCAGCAACAGTCCCTGCCTTGGAGTTGAGTAAGATTTGAAGTGGTGGTAAAACTCTTGTAAAGCGAAAATCTGTATCAGATTGTCAGTATCAATTGAATTACTCTCTCATCAAACATGTTAGGGCACTTTACAAGTCTGAAGGCACCGCACATACTGAGGGGCTTTGAATGGAATATTCTCTGGGGAGCAGATGCTCCACAGGGTGCAATATTTTGACTGTGAAAAAAATTCCTAAATCTTTTCTTTAGTTGTCTTCTGTTCTTATGCCAGAATGTATTCGTTTCCTTTCTTTCCATGAGTCACGTATTTGTGAAGCTGTTTCTAACAGCTGATGGGTAGCTCATGCTGAGTTATGAAATGATTAAAGCAGCCTTGATTCTTTGGACAATGATCAACTCCAGCAAAAAAACATGCAGCTCACGGAGCTTGCATTAAATTGCTGCTGAAAAATAAAGAGAGAAGATATTGGAATCAATATTTTTAAGTATTCTTTGGAATAAAAGACTGATCTGTTACTAAGAAATAGCAAGACCATTTGAACGTGATGTGGACCTGTGTGTTCTCTATAACACCGTCATCAAATCTTTCAAATCATATGCATCAGGCTTGAGAGACCAGTTCACTGTAATTGAATACGAGGCAAAGCCTATAGATTGAAGAGGCTGATTACAGACACAGCAATACAAGTGTGAAACTACAGAGTATTTGCCTAACGACTTTTCGAGGAATTGCTGGTGAAGCTGTTCTTCAAGATGGCAGCAGACTGAAGGCAAAACGTACGTGCCCGTTATTGACTGTTTGACTGATAGCTCGGCGCCAAGAAGCAGAGCACATTAAAACAGCTACAAAACTGCACGGTACGTGTGTTAGGGAAACAACAGGAGCGTGAGACATTTCCTTATCATCGCTGAGGAAAGGGTATCTTGTTTCTGAGTGTAATTAGTTCAACACGCTATGTCCTAGTAACAAAATGTCAAAGTCTGCTCGTCATCTAGACAGAAAACAGACAAGCTGGAGTTCACCTGCTTAAATACCAATATTGTTTTACAGATCCTTTTGTCTATGACTGTCTGCAGTAGCAAACTGTTCTGAAGTAAAAACCGATTGGAAAAGAGCAGCACAGCCTTATGCTACCAGTTGATGCTAAATTCCCACTCAAGAGTATCGAATCCAGTTTTTATAGAAAACTACATTGTTTTCAGAGCTCCTTTGTGGTAGTCTTGACAAAAAAAAATCTCAGAAATCATCTTCTGAATTTTGCTCTCTATATTTTAAGCTTCAAATACAAAAAAAATTCTCACCTTTCAAATAGAGAGGCATGTTGCCATGATACGCTAAACAGACACCTCAGCCACTAATCTGTATTTATAGCAATGTAAGCACCAGACAAGTCTCCTAGCAGTTTCTGTTGCTGACTAGACAAGAAGATAAATCCACCATGTCCATCAGGAGGGAGAGTGGAGGCTACTGTCCTGGTTTATTTAAAAAGCAAGCAAACACTTTGGTCAGGGCTGGGGATAAGGACTGAATAGGAATGAACCCAGGGAAGAACTGGGCAGAGAAGGCAAGACCTGTGAATGGTTTTATTTTGTTTCTACCTCAAACACGTATGCTACTGCACAATAAATTCTTAGGCAAAGCTAGGTTTTATTGACTTTTACCTTTACTGGGGTCAGAGGAAAAGCTAAAGGTAACATACGATACATCCCTTTTCTGCGGCAAAAATTTGGAGAATGGTTGATACCCAGCAATCTTCTCAAGGAGACCTGCAAGGCAGGAGAAAGCTGTTCCCTGGCTGCCCAGCCTGGGTGAGCAGTTCAAGGGATAGGTCTGAAGAAGAATCGCAGCCACTAGCCTGCAGCAAGGCCATGCTGTCCTCTCTGTTCGGAGGTCAGAGGGAAGCAAGCACAGAGTCTGCAACACAAACTTTGGTTCGCATTTTTAGGTCTTTGTTCCCACCAGCAGTTTTCTCAGCTGTTTAGTTACCCCGCTTTCATTAAACAGAAAACAATTTTTATAGTGAGCTGCAGTGCGGAGACAGGGCCTGGGAAACCTTCCTTGTCCTGCTGTCAGATGCATAGAAAGAACATAGCCCAACAGCCAAGAAAATAATCTATTTGGTTTTGAGTTTAATTCTAAGGAGCAAAGAAAGTTGAACAAACAAACACTTCATGTTTTTCTGGTAGAAGTTCTGATCCAGTGCTGCACCATTATTGTTTTAATTTGTGCAAGGCAATCTGTATTTTTGATCATTTCAGTGGAAGGACTCGGGAAGGCGGCAGACCACACACCCATCTAGACCATGGTTAATATAAAATAATGTATGCCTCAGCTGATTAATTGCTGGTAAGACTATGAGCACTAGAAAGAAAGATGATCTGCTTGCTTGTTCTATAAAATACTGACTTTTTGACACACAAACCAGCTTCAAAAGGTGCCAGCTGAAAAAGCACTAGCACACAGGACATCAGCTTAATCCTGTGTTGTTCTTGATTATTCAGTTTGCAGTTGTGGGTAGGAATCCCAACACAAAACATCAGGAGATGCGTGCTGCAGGTGCCTCAGAAGGATGTCTGGTCCATCACTCTCTGTCCGTCTCACCTCCAATAGAATTGGTTTCACCTATGTCCTTCCTGACAGATATGTGTGGGATATTTTTCCTGGTAATCAATGATGGGAGTTTTACCTCCTCCCTGATAGTTTTATAAGAAGAATTTCCATCCTGCCTCTAGATTGCTTTTCTAGTGTTTAGAAATACACTAGGTTCGTCTAGCGAAAGAAGTGGTAAAGGATATCCCTTTCTCTGAGGATTTAGGCGGTATATTACCTCTGGACAGGATTTCCTTCCTGATGTTCGATTTTAAGACTAACAGCTGTGCTTACATGAAATTCAGCACTGAATGAGACATCCAGCTAATTTACCTAGAGCAACAATCTTAGCCCAAGCACTGCCTTTAACCCCTGCTCAGCTCTTTCCTGGAGGTAACTGGTGGGTGACCAGTCTCCGTCCTCAGGTGAAGTCCCTCAACAGGGGGCTTAATCTGTCTCTAAGGCTCAGGCCCGTGAGTTGACCTTCAGGATCTTTCTCTCCTTCTCCAGAGCAAAGCCTCTAGATCTGCTGGGAACCCTCATAAGGTGCTTCATAAACATCTTCATCTCAAGTATATCAGGCATCCTTGTTGTCAGGGATGCTGATGAAATTTTGCTAGTTTAATCAGCTGAGGATCTAGCACAGAGCCTGTAAGATTTGGAACCAAGTCACATTTCTGACCTGCTTTTGGGTTTACAGCAGACTGGTGGCTCTTCTCATAGCTGTCCTTCCCTGACTGCTGGGCAGCCCAATGAAACAGGTTCAAATATGATCAGATGGAATGATTTCAGCCACACAATGCAAATTACTGCTCTAATTCTCCCACAGGCTGGAGATTTTATGTTCTTTTCTGAAAAAGAAGAATCCCATTTTTTTTCCTGATGAGAAAGTGTAACAGAAGGGCTGTAGTTCTAGCTGAAAACCTATAGGAAGTACGAGAGTGAGTTTGCACTGTACAAAGCAAGTGCAAAACTCCATCAGGAGAATTTGTAGCTCCAAAGACTTGATATTTTTCTATCATACAACATACTCTGAGAGATACTCTCCAGCTGACCCATCCCTTGGAACTGGGCTGTATAATCACTATCACGCAAGAGTGCACTGATCCATCCTCACTGATACCCCGTGGCTCCTGGTGTCTGCGACACCTCACACAAATTGGCATCCATAACTTTACTTACTGTAAGGAAAATAAATGGATGGTTTCCACTACGAGCAATACAGGAGAACAACCAGCTCTCTAAAGGCTGGCTTCTCACAGCCCTGGGAGGTGAGGTGAGACACCAGGAGTGTAAAACGCCTGGGAGTCCTGGCCAGTCACAGTCTGCTACAAATAAACTACCTACGTACATATCCTCAGTGATAAGTAACTCTGATTGATTAAGGATTTTTTTTTTAGTGATAATATCTTAATCCCATTCCATGGTTGTTGGTTGGTTTTTATTTTTTTTGTTATAAAGGGCTTTTGATGAATGGAACAATCTATTAGGGATGCTTAAACTAAAGGTTAAATAGGAAAAGCAAAGGATGGCCCTGGCCTGAGCAAGTGTTGATGTAGTCTCACTTCCAAGAGGAGACTGGACTGGATATCTCCAGAGGTCCCTTACAGTCAACATTCTAATGGTAAATAGGTTTTTTTAGCCCTGTTCTCTTTGCACATGTCCCTGGACACATGAACAAAAACCAGTAAAATGCCTGTGCCAGTTGCTAACCCCGGAGGTAGGGAGATGATGCACAGTGTAGCCAAGGCAGTTACCCAGAGAGCAGCCAGAGCCCCAGACCCCAAGTCTGAGCCCTGCCCCTGCGCTCCTGGTTGCTGCTCTGTCCTGGGCCATCTATCTCAGGTACCTTCATGATAAATGGCTACTCTCCAGGGCACAGTCAAGCTTTTCAATGTGGCCTTTGGCTTTCGACCCATTCATGAAACCTGTTACGATGAGGGTGGTGAAACCCTAGCACAGGTTGCCCAGAGAGATGGGAGATGCCCCATCTCTGGAAACATTCAAGGCCAGGTTGGACGGGGCTCAGAGCAACCTGACCAAGTTGAAGAGGTCCCTGCTCATGGCAGGGGGGTTGGACTAGATGGCCTTGAAAGGTCCCTTCCAAACCAAAGCATTCTATGATTCAATGACAAAAAATAATCTCATTTTTATTAAAGTAAATCTGTAATTCAGAGTAAGTATGAGACACTCTTGCTGGGCAGCATTTCCATGATAAAGAACAGTATCAAACTTCCCAAGAACTTCCCTAGCTGATTATCTGATCTCTTACTGCAATGATTCCAGCAGCTGTCAAAATCAAACATAAATGGGCTTTAAACCACCTTTTTAAAGACTGAAAAGCATTTTCATAGCTGTAAGAGTCCTTCAAACCCAATTATCGAATCAAAATGCAGTTGCAGCCACTCTGTCTAACATCTCTTCAGAAGTATAAAAACATCCATGTATAACTAATCACTGATCAGCTTGCATAGTAAACGCTTTCCCAGCGTGTGCTTTATGACGGCTTGTACCAACTAAAAGCGAAACGCGGTTCTTCGCATTCCCCTATAGCCACAAAGCAGGCTATAATGTTCCCCCAGCTGCAAAAACACGAGCCCAGATGCCACAAGCCATGTGGAAAGCTCTTAGTAGATGAGGCTAAGTGGGAGATTTTTGGCGTGCCCGCTGGCTAAGACCCCAATCAGCAGGTGTGGAGATATATAGAGAGAGATATATGAAAGTATATGCATAAAAATAGGTGTGCGTATATGTGTATTTCTACATGTATGTGTATACATGTGCGTAAATCAGTGGGTAATTAAGTGACACTATGATGTGACTAGCAACCATGCCAGTCCATATTAAGAACGTTTCTGTTTTTTCAAAGCCACATTCTCAGCCTGGGGATGCAAGACATGTTCCCCCTTGCAGACTTAGAAATCTGGTGTAAAAGCTTGAATAAGCTGCAACTAATGTCAGTTTTTAATAGCTGGCTTCCCTGCTGTCAGTACAGCTCCGTGGATTTACGCTGTCTGATGCTGCTGTCCCCTAAACGTTCACTCCAGGGAAAAGCCTGAGCACATTTCACATGTTTATTGCTGTCATATATTACTACAAGCAGATTCACAGCGGGTGTGAATTGTTGTGGCTCTGTGAAGTTAACGTCCAGGACTTTTCATAAATGCATATACATCACCTCCGTCCTTATGTATACATATTTATATATAGCACATAGGAATAATGATTCGAGCACCAAAGCCTCAGCTAATATCACTTGGTGTACTTCTCTTAATCCATAACATTAAATATATCTCACCCTACTGCTGTTCTCCTTGTGTTTATATATTGGTGTTGATGGAAATAAAAATATTGCAGCACATAAAGGGCCAGATGCCTGAAGTGCAAAGTGTTAGTGCTCCTAAAAGTACACTATGCTGCCATTCCCTAAAATATAAAATACTTTGATTAATTTCTCAACAGGCTACTTTTTGGTTTATTTACTTATTTTTGTTACTACATTTGGATCTTATATTAAAGTCAAACAAAAAATCAACGTCTTATCTTATTCCTGCTTTTAATTACTTGTGCCTGCAAATAATGATTTAGTCTCCCACATATATTTCTGGGCAGCATTATTATTTATTTTATTTCTTTCTTTCACTTTGCCTCACTCTTATGTTTGCTGTTGTTTTGTATTTTTTATGCCTTTTTGTTTTTCCCCAGAAGTCAGCAAAACATTTGCTGTAGAATCTTTTCTATTCCTGGACCACCATCATGCCAAGAAAATAAAATTCTTATTAAAAAACACACAACTTACTTTTGCTTACTGACATAACCTACTTGAAAATCAATAACAATTAAATTATGCACATAAAAATATTATTAGAATTTTATAGGGTTTCTTTAAGGCCACATTTAATTAATAAGGTTAGACTGCTTTTTCAGTGTTTTGGCCACCCCAGAAAAATGAAAGAAAATATATTTAAAGAAATAATTATTAGGCAAGCAAACTGTATCAGAAGGGACATTTGTTTTGCAGTAGAAGGTATTTTTGCCCAAGGATAGAAATAACATAAGGTTAATTGAGGAGGGAAAAAGAGCTGCTGGGCAATACACAGGCCTGGAAAGGTGAGGAAGAAAGAAACCAGAGTAAGAAGTGATTTAATTCAGTGCAAAGGACTGCATGCAAAATAGGCTTAAGCAGTTGGGTACCAAGCACAGCCCACATGTTCAGAAATTATGCTGAGAGAGGCTGGCAAGAAGGACAAGGTCAGAACAAGTGAACAAGACATTTACTTGGAAATTAATTTCTTTTTTATTTGGGGAGTCATACTTCTCTGAATGTTTTGCTATTATTTTTTTTTTAATAGCAATGTTTCCAAAATTGTCTGGAAAAACATAGCAGACCCCTGAGCACTTCATGCTCAGGACCAGGAGAGCATTTACCATCATAACAGAGTTGAAGAGAGAGAAACCAAAGGGGTGTCCAAGACAGAGGATATTCATCACTGGCACAGAGGGACNGGAGGAGAGTCTGCCTCTTCTCTTCAGGGACAGACTGACCTGCACAAAAAAGGAAGAACAGAAAGAAAAAATTGTAACTTTCTCCATAAACCACTGCTTTTAAGGTCTCTGAATCAATTAATATCCTTTGGAAAAATGGAGGATTTGATCATTTTCTTAGGCTTTGCTGGGTTTTCCTCTCATTAACACCAGCCCTGCCCTGGTCTGGCTCCAGTGACTTCAGCAGAAGTACTGTTGATCTTCATAAAAGCCGGGCTCTGTATGTACACACACGGGTCTCCTCCCAGGAAAGAGTTCTTTAGTCAACGTGCTACCAAGGCCAGAGACTGAAAACCAAATTGCTTTCTGCTCCGGGTAGCACCGTGGCTGATACTAGGTTTACAGTTTCAAAATGCCTGAAAAGTTAAACCCACTACTCTGTGCACTTCCTCCAAGTGATACTGGTTGAACCGAGATCAGACCTCATCCCAGGCTGTTATTAACATCGGGTGGAAAGCTTCTTCTCAAAGGGACAACAGCACATGAAAGTGGGCTTGGATTTTTTTGGTGTTTGTATTTTGTGGGATTGAGGTTTTTTTTAATGAAATAAAGGTTTGCAGAGAAATGATGGAGGAATTGCATCTGATTCCCACCCCCCATTCTGTTTTAGGCTAGGTTGTGAGACCTAATACCTTTGATCGATGATACCAAAAGCAACCATCCTCTGGTGTTTGGTAAAGAATTTGCTAACCTGCTAGGTTGTTAGTGTTTCAGCTACTTTTATTTTGAGCTTGTGTTTGAATGCGTCTTTACTCACCTTGTAGTGATGCAACAGTGTGGTAGATAGACAGACTCCTGACATTTCTACAACCCACTCTAAGCCTGAAGAGAATAGGAAAGAGTGATTTTGTTTTTTTCAGATAGCACAATTTAGAGCACAACAAGCACAATCGCAGCAGATCAGTTATAATCTCCTCCCATCGGTTACAGGCTCCATAACGTGCTGTCTGAAAACGATGAGGCAGGGTATGTTGGCCTTGGCAGGGTTCACCTTTAATGTGCTGTTGCTCCAGGATCCAAGCAAGCTCACGGAGAGCTGGGTGTGCTGCTGTGGCATCCTCTGTGTTGTACACCTGCAGGTACACCAGGCAGTCACTGGGCTTTTGCACGTGAGATTCCTGTAAATACAGGTCCATTAGCATTGGACAATTTAATGACTGGGAAAGCCATTTTTCATTAGAAATCTCTGAATGAAAAATATCTAGTCATTACACTTGTAATGAAGCTAAATCAATGAATGTCTTTGCAGT
>Ga0065711_1029740_pt1 | contig 34988 bp, 24 predicted proteins | sample Hoacrofraction12_FD_59098 | JGI IMG/M metagenome (GOLD analysis project Ga0065711, IMG submission 59098) | Hoatzin crop microbial communities from Cojedes, Venezuela - Epithelial fraction 12 v2 (version 2) | ecosystem: Host-associated > Birds > Digestive system > Esophagus > Crop | place... | reverse complement strand
GCCCCAAACTGGGGGGGGGAGGGGGGGGTTCCCCTGTTCCTCCGAGCGCGTCCCCACCGCCTGGCAGCGGTGCGGGACCGAAAGCCCCGCGTCAGGCCGACAGACCCCCACTCCCCTCCCCGGGATTCCTCCGTGCTCCCTTCACGGGTGCTTCAGCGGTCGGGGCTTCCCCCCCCCGCCCCGTTAACCCAAGCTCTCGGCTGGAGCTGCCGGCCCTGGGAGCTGCCGTGGGGCAGTTGAGGGGAGCGGGGTGCTCTCCTGCATGAGCCCCGCGGGGCTTTCCCAGCCCGGGAGTGGATTTACCCCTCGGTTTACTTACAGCAGGGGCTCGGGCGCGTACGCCGAGTGGCAAACCCGTCGAGGGGCTTGGTGGATGGAGGAGCTCGTGCTTCTGTTGAGGCCGGCGCAGGAAAAGCGGCGGGAGCTGTTGGTGGGACGCAACGTGATGCGGTGCTGCTTGAGGGCTCGCTCGGGAGCGTGCTTTCGGGTCCTTCGCCAGGAGCCGTCGTAGTGCCGGGAGCCCTGCACGCACGGCGGGAAACACCGCTGTGCTCCGAGGGTGGCCTTCGTCAGCTGGGGCTGCTGGTGTCCCGGCGGCCCTCATAGAAGGCTGCTTGGGGTTTCCACTCCTTCGCTTTTCAGGAACGGGCTCGGAGAGCCTCAGCCTTGGCACTGGAGGCCTCTACCTTGCTTGCCACACGGCTACTAAAACACCACTGTGCCTGTCCAGGTGCAGATTTGTTGGGTGCGGGTCACGGTGAAGCCCCGGATCTGTTTTGTGTGGATCAGGCTGCTGCCAGGCTCCCCACAAAACAGCCCGGCTGGGCAATGGGCACCATCACAGCGTGGGTCTGGTTCCTGTGCCGGGCAGGACAGGACCACAGCCAGGAGCTGCACAGCACTGGATGTGGCGCTTGGCTCGAGGGGCGTTAGATCTGAAGAGATACGCTGCAGAGAAACCCCTTTGGCCCTTTGAAAGGGTCGCTTTGCCTTTCCGAATAGGGAGACCATTGCCACGCGTCACTCTGGGCAGCTGCTTCTTCTCAGGATGATGGCCACCCGAGTGCAGTGTGCTAGATCCAGGGATTTCAGGAGCAGACCTCCTGAAGATGTCTAACCGGGACGCGTGGTTTTGGGTGCTCCTCCAAACCGAACCGGTAGGACTGCAAAGGGATGTCAGGCCCTGGAAACGCAGCCTCTGCGAACTGTCCTGCTCACGTAGGAGGGACAGCGCAAACTCAGAGATGGCTGTGCGTGTTTCTGCTTTGAGGTACTAGAGCCCTGCCTCGCGAAGCCGGAGGAAACCACACTGAGGTGCTGGCGATATCGGTCTGTAGCTCCCTAGGGATTCCTGGGCTGCTTTGCTGGAGGCGCTTGCTTCCACCGTGTCTTTGGAACATCCACCCTTGTTCAGGGTGGTCTCGGAGCCAAGGCTGGGCGAGCAGTACGCGTCCTGCTTCGTGTGCTCTGGCAAGCCCGAATCTGCAGGCGTAGGTCCTGCAGCTGGGGGGAGTCTCCAGGAGCTGTGCTGGGAGTCAGGGCTTGGTCGAGCTAGATTCCTGCGGTGGGAGTGACATACCTGATTTCTGTTGGCTTTAGGGCTCAAGGTCAGACTCTACGAGGACGTCAGCGTTGTTGATTTGGTTTGAACGAGAAAAGGAAATCTCGGCAGGAGTGTTTCTTTGCAGCCAACACTGCAGTTTCCCTGTCCTGGGTTTGCTCTTGGTTTGCCTGCCGTTAGGAAGATCTGAGGTCGCCTTTGCTTGTTCCCCTGGCAGCCGGTCAAAAGAGCAAGTGGCTCTTTCTCAGGGCGCTCGCCTCCATGTTTGCCTCCCACTTGTGTCCTTGAGAGGCAGTGGACACCTCTCTCTGGAGAGCGGCTTTGCGGTGGGGTCAGCATCACTGTACCCGGCCGGTTGTTCTGGGAGCTCTGGGCTGGAGGGTCAGGCTGGGAGGATGAGAGACCTCCCTGTGCTTTGTGCGGGATGATGTGTGTGGGGAAGCTGGGAACTGAACGGTCTTTGGCCTGTGAGCAGGTTTTCCCATTAAAGTTGGAGGATGCTGGTAACAAATCCTCTCTCCATCATCGTCATCTTAGAGGGTGACCTTGGCTGGGGGCTAAACCCTGGACTAGAGACTTTGGGCAGCCAAGAGCATTGCAGAGCTCTTGGAGCTCTTGCTCCAAGGGAGTGCTGGGGCCTCAAGGATAACCCCCCCCCCTCCCGCTACATGCTGCCAGGAGCCTGCTTGCTCATCCTGGGGCAGGAGAGCACTCTCCATCGCTGTAGCATCATCTAGTGGCAAAGGGCACGGTGGGACGTGTCGGCTCCCGTTATGCCCTCCTGCAGTGCTGTGAACGTAGCCTGGGATAACGCTTTGTGCCTCTCTTCTTGCAGGGGGTTATGAGCGCTTCTCCTCAGAGTACCCCGAATTCTGTGCAAAAACGAAGTCCCTGAGCAATGTGTCACCCCCCACCAGCGCCGAGCCCCTGGATTTGGGCTGCAGCTCCTGTGGGACTCCCTTTCATGACCAGGTATGTCTGTAAGGCCAGTGCTCAGCTGTTTTGACTGCTCCTTCCAGCATTGCAGCCTGGTCTTGCTGGAGTCTCTCTGCTCTCCCTCAGCTGAGCCCTGCTTGCTTCCCCTTCATGGGAGAGCATGGTGGTCCTCCTGATCCCTGGGGGTGGACAAACCCAAATCCCGTTAAGCACACCTGCCTGTTCCTGAGCAGCATGAAGAGAAGGTGGGCTGAAATGGGTTTAATGGCTCAGAAAGGCAGCCTCTGCTCCCTCTTTTGAGGGATCAGGTGCCAGGCTCCTGCACTGCTCAGGGCCTCCAAGCCATCTGGGTGTGCGTCCTGCCCACTGCTGTCCCCTGGTGACCCCCCCATATGTGTTGTTTTTCTCTGTAACAGGGTGGCCCCGTGGAAATCCTTCCCTTTCTCTACCTTGGCAGCGCCTACCACGCTGCCCGGCGGGACATGCTTGACGCTCTGGGCATCACAGCCCTGCTGAACGTCTCCTCGGACTGCCCCAACCATTTCGAGGGGCACTACCAGTACAAGTGCATCCCCGTAGAGGATAACCACAAAGCGGACATCAGCTCCTGGTTCATGGAGGCAATCGAGTACATTGGTGAGTGCCTGCGCAGAGGAGCTTTGTCCCTGCATGTTTCATCAGGGGAAGGGTTCCTGCCTCAAAGACCTGGAGCCTTTGGCTTGGAGGGGACTGGGGGTCCAGCAGAGTCCAGGCCGTTTGTTGCACTGGTGGGAGGGAGGTCAGCCATCACCCGCGGGGTTGGGCTTTGTTGGAAGGGCGCTGGTCTCACGTCTCGCCCCGTTGCCCTCCAGACTCGGTGAAGGAGTGTTGTGGCCGGGTCCTAGTCCACTGCCAGGCTGGTATCTCCCGCTCTGCCACCATCTGCTTGGCTTACCTGATGATGAAGAAGCGTGTCAAGCTGGAGGAGGCCTTTGAGTTCGTCAAGCAGCGCCGGAGCATCATCTCCCCTAACTTCAGCTTCATGGGGCAGCTCCTGCAGTTTGAGTCGCAGGTGTTGGCCACCTCATGCGCGGTGGAAGCCGTCAGCCCCTCGGGGACACTGCGGGAGCGGGGCAAGGCCACCTCCACCCCCACCTCCCAGTTTGTCTTCAGCTTCCCAGTCTCTGTCGGTGTCCATGCCACCCCCAGCAGCCTCCCGTACCTGCACAGCCCCATCACCACGTCACCCAGCTGTTAGCTTGGGGGCTGAGGCCAGCCAGGCAGGTCGTGCCAGGCGTGGAGGGGCCAGGTGGGCACGGAGCCCCATGATGTTAAGCAATAGTGCCGGACACTGCCGTTCGCCCTGGACTCTAAGTCTTTTTCGTAGAGAAATTTCTTACCTCATCTTCTTTTTTTGCTTTTTATGTTTTGAAAGCATGAGAAGTTGTAAAAGTCACAAACCATGTCCAGGCTCTTTGGGGGACGAAAAAAAAATACTATACTGGGTTTCCTCAAGTGCCTGGTCTTCATCTCTTTCCATCCCTATTTTATTGTCTTGTTTTTTAAAAAAAGATACACCTCCCCTGCTCCCCATATTTCTGCCCCGAGCTCATCTAGGGTGAAAAGGGAGCACTGTTCATCGTGCAGCAGAGGTGGGTGCGTGTAGTGGGTGCTGCTTACCTGAGCCAGCTGCAGGGGGTGACAAGCAGAGGTGCGGGCAGGGCCCTGGGGCAGGCAGGAGGGGTGGCACAGGGCTGCCTGCAGCCCACCTCACCCCGCCAGTGCCTGGGGAGCGGAGGCAGGAGCTGGTAGCACTTTCTGAGCCTCCAGCCGAGCCCGTCCCTGGCGGAGAGAGCAATCTCTGGCTGGGGGGTGGGTTTGGAGGGGGAGATGCAGTCCTAAACGCCTCTTTTCTGGCCCCTGTGGAGCTCTGGTTCTTGCAAAACTATGTCCAACCTGCTGTGGCTTGAAGAGGAGAAAGAAGGGGTGGGGGCAGCAGTCTGGGCTGCTTTGGGTTACTCCGTTGGGTTTCCTCTCCACCCAGCCCACTGCTGCTGCTCTTCCAGGAGGAGCAGGAGGATGGGACATGGCTGGGCTGTAATGGAAGAGAGAAGCAGTTGGGTGGAGGAGAGGCTGGCCCTAGTGTGGCAGCCAGCCAGCCAGCCAGCATTTCCAAATTTCTCCACCTCACTACCAGCCCCTCTCCACCTGAGCTGGGCCTCACTCACCTGTGAACACCACTGCAGCTTTTGGTCCAAGCCCAGAAAATGCCTCATCTTCAACCCACCTGGAGCCACATTTCCCACCCCACCTTCCCCCCAGTCCAGTCCAACACAGAAGATGCCTGTGTGGCTGATGTACATATGTATGGTTTTGTTCATTTGTTTTTTTGAAATTAAGTTTTTATTTATTGCCTGAGGAAGGGAGAAAACAAACTGTTTGGAGAAAATAAAAATAAAGCTGTTTTCAACAGTTGTGGCTGGAGCAGGTTTGTCCTAAGACCAAGACAGAAGAGCAGGTTGTGCAAACACTCCACTTTCACAGAGCAACTGTTAAAAATGTATTTATTGAATTTTAAACTATTACAAGTATTGCAGATCAGACATTTAGCCAAGCACATTTACAGATCAAACTCGGTTGTTACAGAGATGTTACCTAAAGTCCACCATGTAGGTAGGCTGAGAACCCGCCCATCGTCTTTGAGAGAGAGAGGGTAAAGGAGGAAATAAATAAATGATATCCCAGCTCCAGGTAATTGGCAACCAAGAGAGGAAACATACAGGGCTAGTTATGAAAACAAGTTATATGAAAAAAGGTCTAAAAGCTTGACCCCCAGGTACACTGCCATCTGGGTTGGCAGAGAAAGCAATTAGGAATGAAGATACAGGAGCTTATGGGACTGTGGCACAGAAAAATCCCCCATTTCAATTTCCAAAGCTGAAGCAAGTTCTGCAGATGTTAAAAACAAAGTGTCAAAATTGCCTTGTAACACAAGAGACTCTAATCAAACTACATGAGCAATTAATGGAACCAGCAACACTAAAACTTGCCAGCAGCAGGTTCAGCAAGACAGGAATCGATGTATCAAAACCAGCTGGACAATACGACCTGACAAGCATATGTGTCAGTGTAATGGGAAACGCATCTGGTTCTCGCGTTCGCTGCCGATTCATGGGCTCATTCCCCTTGCTTCAGAAGTTTTGACACACGTATGCTGTCCCCTGATCCTCTAGGTTTCACATCCACTGTGTGTTCAGAGAGGCGGGAACACCGCCACTCCGTCTCTGCGCATGCCTCCTGCCGCGCTCTGAACGATCAGGGGAGCGCGCTCTGGGCTGTCCCAAAGCCACCACCTGCGATCATCGATGGGTTCAAGGCTGTGGAGGTTCACAAGCCACTCACTACCCGTGGGTAGAATGGAATCTGTACCTTCCCACGTCTTCCCCAGCAGAGCTGCAGCATAGCTTAAAATGACTGAAACACGCATCAGATGTATCTCCTTTTAGGTTTCTGACCTAGACTTTCTGCGGCAAAGCAGCATGGAAAGAAAGAAATCCCATTAAAAATAAATTTACACATTTCCTGACCTTCAGCTTCTGAGAATGGTTAGCAATGTTCAAACTAATCTGCTTTGTGGTTGGACCCTTCCTTTTCCCCAGCTTTTGGCAAAAACCTGTTCTGGGTCATTTCTGTTAACAGTTCCACGTGGAAATTCTGGGTAGTGCATGTAGTGTGCAAGAGCTCTGACTTCACTGCAGGGATGCAGGGGTCTGTTCTGAGAAGATTTGCCGCTGTCAAGTAGTTCCTGCAGGCCAGGCAGTAGCACAACACGTTAGCACCCCTCAGCACTTGGCACGTTCACGGGGAGCAGCTGTCTCCTCTAACCTACAACAAACAGTAGTCTCAGCTGGTTCCCAGAGCCAAGGAAGCACCCTTCTCCAGAAGCTACTCCCTCCCATACACCACATGCCCTTTCTGCGTCTGTTGCCCACCAAAGCCAGGAGTGCAGAACATTTTGCAGGGTTTTCTTTTTGCTTCAGCATGGAATTTTATTTTGGGGTGCTCTCGTTACCAGCAAGCAAAGTATAAAAGTTTGCAGTCAAAATAAATTCCTGCTGCATACTGCAGTGGGATTCAATTGCACCACATGCAAACATTCAGAAGAGGTTAGAAAAACACATTGCTCATTCCTCGGACTACAGACCAATAGTGACTGCAAAAAGGCAGAACTAGTACAAGAGGTTTGTAACAGTCTCCGTGGAGCTGGGATCAAAAAAGATTGGCAGATAAAAATAAGGACAAGAAAATAAGATATACCTTATTAAGGTACTGTGCTCTCTGCTTTTAATCCTACCAGAAGTTGACAGCATTCAGACTGCAACGTCACTCTGTACCAGGTACCCAATTCGTCTGTCTCATGGAAACAATTTCAGCAGTGGAGAGCAGAACCCTCCTGTCTTCGCTACGTGGTGAAGTTTCTCTCTCTTCTGCCTATTAAGGTCCTGTCGCAAACCGCACAGACGTTTCAAAACGCTGCCTCAAAGGGACACGCATAAAAATCAACAGGCCTGAAAGGCAACTGTCCCTTTCCCCAGCAGACACCGCGTTCTGCCCCACTGGGAACAGCTCTTTCTGGAGCCAGAGAGGGGGCCCAGGCTCCCAAGCCCACGAGATGGCTTAGCTCGGTGTGCTCTTGCACCCTCAGTTCCTCCCACCCCTCCACTGGTGACCCCATGCTGCAGAGGAGCACCCCGTTATCAGGGGACTGCCCTTCTCAGGAAGTCAAAAGTCTCCCCTTCTCGGGAGGCAGCAGCTGCCTGGTTACGGGGGCGTGCTGTTTTTAAGGTCCCATTCTCCAGAATTAGGAGGCATTAAGTTAACTCCCTCAGCTCAAGCAGCAGCGTCTGTGCCGTAACAGCCTGCCAGTGGCAGTGCTACCACCAAAACCATGACCAGCTTTTTCATGGGCAACTTTGAAACTGATGGGCAGATCCTCACTTTGCTGTAAAAACTGTAAGAGAAGCTACAGCAACACATGCCAGGAGAGCAAGATGCTGCTCCTGCACAGGTTTCTACAACACACAGACGCATCCTCAGGCCTGGGTATTCCTCTGTGTCTGACCACAAATGGAATCGAGATCATGTCACTACAAGACAAAAACCACTGCAAAATGATTTCCTCACACAGCACCTTTACTCTGCACAGAACATCAGATACGGTAACACTGGCAGTTCAAAGATACTGGACTGTATTTTTTATCCTCCAGAAGTTGCAGGCTGCAGAAGAAATCCAGACTAGCCATTAGTTCAATCAGCACACAGGAAACAACAAGCAAGAACAGAATCTGGTGCGGGCTTGGTGGGGTTTTTTGTTTTCAGGTTTGTTCTTGTTTTTGAAAGATGTAAAGCCTTTAACTTCCACACCCACATGAACCATTTTGCTCACCTATTTACCATTTAAAACTATGTCTAACTGGGGATGGTGAGCAACACTCACAGCTATCTGAAACCCCAGCGTAGATAGGCACATCCCCCCACTCCATTATTAACTAAGTTAAAAACAAACCCCAAACTTAAATGATGAATACAAAGCTTCAAAGCCTAGTGGTGATCTCTGCAATCCTAACACTATTAAACAAGTAGCCAAAATACAAGCACCCGATTTTATCAATGGAATTTGATTAAAAGGACAACTAGGCTAGAGCCTGGCTTGGACTTCGAAGCTACATATTTAATCAGGTCACAAAATGAAGCGAGAACCATGTATCCACTGCCAGCTCAAGAAAAATAAACCCCAAAGTTCAAGATCTGCTGGAGTATTGCTATTTCTAAGGTTTTCTTTAGAGATATTACAAACAGATGATGTGCAGGTAGCCAGATTGCATCAAATGACTGATTTTACAGTGGGTGAGGTTCCTCTGTGAGGATAACTTGCTTCAACGTTAATGTCTTAACATTAAAAACAAAAATTTTGTGTCTTCACGCTGAAAGTGAAAAAGCTCTTCAGGTTTAAGTTTGTTTTATCCAAACACATCAGCAAAATCCCACTTGCGCACAGCACATGTTTTTGCAAACTAAAAGCACGCTATTCTGTCGTTTCCTTGCTTTAGGGGGGCTAAAACCTGAACACATGAACTGGATCGTCAGATACGAAATAGTGCTGGTTGACAGGGAAGTGTACAGTGTGTTGTGTTTGAAGGAACATTTTTTTTTTCCCCCCCGGCCGGTACGTGCTCAACACTAAAGCACATCTCCTGGTATTGGTTGTTAAGAAAAAAATTAACACGGCTTGATTTTCAACCTTCTCTGAAGTTGCGGAAACAACACAAAAAAGAAATTGGTTTCTACTTTTGCATATCCTCCATGAAGGGGACTTTTGAAATTGTTTGATGCTGTGCTATGAAATGCTTAAAAGTAAACTTTCTCCTACCTAGTGAAGTAAACCTGGAACTGACAGGGAAGGGAATTAGAGTGAATAAATCCCAGCTTTGTTCTCTGTTATACCTGCAAACAAATCCACTTGCCAACTGATGTTTTAAAAGTTCATTCTCATCAAAATGTAGTATCAGTATTTTAAAAAATTACTGTTGTCTGTAAATCCCTTAAGCTCTTCAACTGTGATGTCACACACAAAGATGTGACATGAAACTGCTATAACACACTCTCCCTTACCAGTTTGAAACCCATTTACTGGGTCTCGTATTACAGAGGGACATGGACCAGATATACCCTCGTGTACCCAGTCTTCTGACTTTTCACCTGCTCTCTTCCAGCAGAACCATATGCCTCTAACTGGAGAACATTTCACAAACTCCATGTACTTAATGGGAGCCTCATAAAACATTCTTTTGGAGATGCCAGCAGAGGGCATTGACCTGCTTTATGAAGTTCTTCCAAGCACAAGAGCCAGTTTTACCCTTGTGAACGCTTCCTAGGGCTTCCCCCAGAAAACGCAGACAAAGCAGCTAACTGACACAATTTGTTTCCACTCTAAAGTTACACTCACTCATATTATCGTTTGCTCAGAGGTGTGCAAAAAAACCCCCTATATTGAAGAACTGGACCTAGCCCCTTCTCAGATGAAATTCATATTGCATTGTTCATGATTTTAGTCAAATCGACTTTGTGCAAAATATCTTTAAGAAGGTTCCGGCTCAACTTCAGAATACAAAAGGAAAATAAATAGTTGACTAGGATCTCTTGAAAACATAAAATCAATGGTGTATGCTGAAGAGAAAATTACAGGCTTAATGCAATTTATCTGCAAATCAGATAACTAGAATAGTAGTGTCTGAAATTTTAAGATGTGAGATGGCATTGATAAAGACTTCCATTTGCACAATAACGTTCCCAAAGTCTAGATCAAAACACCATTATTTTACACAGGGTAACTGCGGAGACTAGGAGCCTGAGATATGTTATTAAAAGGCAGTCCCTTGTAAACTTTCCTCAAAAGGAACAGTAGCAGTTGAGTATGCAAGAGTTACTCATATCGTATTCATCAAGACACCAATGCTTTATAAGAGACATACAGCTCATTTCCAGGTTGTTAAGGATTTTATATGATACTGATTTTCTGAAATACGTATCCATCCAGTTCAAGATTGAAGTCACATCCTTCCTCACTGCTCTGTAGCTACTAGGTCTTTTGCTCTGCTGCTGTTGCTGTCTGTGAAGGAGCTTCTGGTTTCACAATCTGGTAAGTAATGAGATATTCCGGGTATGCCTGAAAGTTAAGTCAAGAAAAAAAAATGACACATTGCTTTATGCAAGGGTATGCTCAGCAAGTTCACATTTTAGATTTCACTAAACAGTGATCAGGAAGGACAGTGCAAGAATCAGCTCTATGCTTGCAGAGTGCAAAAGAAAAAGCAGATTTCAAACCTAGCCAGCACTAAGTGGGAACTGTTTGTTATAGTTAGTATCTTCGTTAACACACTGCTAGAAAGAAAGATGTTTCTTCCATGCAGACACTGCCAGAAAATGTGTGCGCAACAGCAATTCACAATCACATTTACTCTCCTCGTTAGCTAACCCTACAGATCAGTCAGTGCCTGCAAGTTATTAGAAAATCTCAGATGACCAATGTGGTCTGACCCTAAAATGCTCACTGACTTTCCATGTGATCTGGAAATGGCTTTACTGGCAGTAAAATACTTGGCACACCCAAAGCACGTAACCCAGGCGCCTGTCCATCGTTTTCTCAAGACAATTGGTAGGAGGTTCAGTCCCAGAACAAAGCTAAAGTTGCTGAAGGGCAGGGCCGCATTCAGAGGAACCTAGACCGATGAGAGGAGACCGGGCCAACAGAGGCCTCATGAAATCCTGCAAGTGCAAATGCACCTGGGGTGAACTAATTCCTTACAACATTGCAGAAGGGGAGGCAGCTCTGCTGAAAGGTGCTGGGGGCCCCCGGGTGACAGCAAGCTAAAACAGAATCAACGGTGTGTTGTGGCAGCAATGAAGGCTATCAGCATCCTGTGGTACACCCACAGTAGCACAGCCAGCCAGATGAGTGCAGCAATGGTTGCTGTTTATTCGGTACTCACTAGACCACATTTAGACAACTGCATACAACTTTTGGGCCCTCCACTACCAGAAAGATGAAAACAAGCTGGAGCGAAGTTCAGTAAAGGACCAATAAGACAGTCAAGGGGAGAGAGCACATGATAAACAAGAGGCTGAGGGAGATGGGCTTGTTCAGTTCACAAAAGGGAAGGCTTTGTGGGCCCTCATAGCAATCTTCCAAAACACATGGAAGGCTACTGAGAAAACAGAGCCAGATTATTTTCCAAGCTGCACAGCAGGAGAATGAGACTAATAAAACAGGGGAGGTTCTTACTGGATACAAAGAACGTATTTTTTGCTCTGAGGATAATTAAACAAAGGAACAAGCTGCTGAGAGAGGCTGTGGAACACCACTCTCCAAGGCCTTCAAGACCCACCTGGTCAAAGAAAGCCCTCAGCCAGCTGGTCTGAATTCAGCACAAACAAGAGACTGGCCAGCCTAGCTGACCTTCCCAAGGTTCCTTCCAACCTGAATTTATTGTATAACCTTGGAGCCATCCAGAGTAGCAAGCAAACCACTCTTCTAGAGTAAGGGTCTAACTGTCTAGTGCTTCAGATTTAAAATCACCTCCTGAAGGTTGTTGTGCTACTTCAGCTGCCATTTAAGGGTCATCTCTGGCAGACAGGGGACACTGTCACTGCTGGGAATCTACAGATAAAAAGCCCAGAATCCTCATTATCTACAGGAGCCCCCAAAATGTACGTGTTCTTCTTACTACAGTAATGCCAGTAAAATGCAATGGGAGAACCAGTGCCTCCTGAGAGAAGTGACAACTCTAAACACACTCCAGCAGTGCTGCACAGGGGGAATCAGGCAATTCTGCATGGTGTAAATCAGTGCAGCTCAGCGGCAAGGAGCAGCATTTGCTGGCTTGATACAGTTCACTGTTTATTTCCACATTAAATTAAGAAAATCTAATCAACCAGGTAATCACAGCACAGCTGGTATGGAAACCAGTGACATGCCCTCTCCAGCTCGAAGTTCTGCCCTCCCATAAACCCAGTCCTTGCTAACCCACATACCTGTTCTCCTCTATAGATAACATACTCGGCGTACGCAAGTCCATTCACGCTTGGCCGGCCAATAACAGAATGGTGCCCTGGAGGGGCATGAGCCATTTTCATTGTGCTGAACTGAAGAAAGGATTTTCCAAGGGTCACTCTACAGAAGAGCATTTGTCTAAAAGGAAAAAAGAAAACATCAGTATAAAATATCTTACTAGGAGTTGTATGCTTCCAGAATGATTTCAGACTTCTGAGTGTATTTAGTTACAATTAATTTCTCAAGGCTTTTTGGAGAAACAGTTCTAAGGCTGTACAAAACCTGTCACAAAATGTCTTTCTTGACATGCAGAAGGGAAAACACACTTTGCTTAGCACGCACATGGAGACCTGCTCTAGGTTTATTTTACATAAAGCTGTTGAAAGAAGCTGAAACTCTCTCTGTGATCCTACCAGCAGGGTATGGACAGGTGTCAAAGCGCAAAAAGCACACCGATCTACTCCAGCACAAAACAAAGCTGTGATTAAGTCCTGTTCACTACCGCCAAAATTATCTGATCCATAGTACAACACTGTACTGCTGACCACCACTTTGCACTGCAGTTTTGTTCTGAGGGTGCCTGGAGTTTAATTGCTACTCTCTTCTGACTCTTCATTTTCAAATTTGCTGTTTCAAGCTTCTTTCCTGAGCCACAATTCACTTTGATTTATACTCACTGTATGCTTAGATGTAGTTTTGACCTTTCTATGAGACTCGCTCTGCATTTAAACCCTTTTTTGTTCAGCCCTGACAAACGGAAAACTGCATTTTTCTTGCCATGTCCAAGCTCAAGCGGCTATTCTCTCCCTGCAATCCATCCTGTGCCAGGATTGTAAAAACCAGGACAGCCAGAATTACGTACAGGGAACTCTGGTGGACCCCTACCTGTGGCAGATATAGCAGGACCTGTCCTTGTGTGTGGGACAGCCCGTTCCTCCCCCTATACCATACACATACTGGTTGCTTTTTGAGGAGTTCTCAGCAAAGTAAATTCCAGCTCCAAACATTCCTCCAATGTATGCATGCCTTTCATCAAATCCTTTGTGAATGATAGCATTAATAAAAGGAGACCCTACAACAGAATAACACGAAATGATGTATTATGATACATACTTGTTAAGCTCTATAGTAACACAGGACTATGTCAAGAGGAGCTTGTCTGCCTCAAATAGACCATTAAATACCAGAAAGCGTGCTCAGTCAGCTGGAAGGGGGCGATACCCAGCAGGATGCAGTGATGTGTGGGATTTATCGTTATATACCAAGAACCCACGTGTGACTCATATTTCTTACTCATTTCACAGATCTCATTAAATGGCTTTCCCCCTACTCACATTTCAGCGCAATTTATCTTGTCAATGCACACCTTCCCCAGCAGCCAGTACTGGTTAAGATGGGGCAACATGTCAGGACAACCATACCCAAAACCAATTTCCTACGCAGAATCATAGAAGGATCTATGGCAGGAGGACCCTCAGGCAACTGTCATTTGTAGGCACTTCTGGATGCTTCTAGAGAACATCTTGCTGAAACTCACGATTGGTTTTGATTCCTTTCCCTGATGGTTGCCTGAAGTGCCAGCGTAAAACGCTTTTACTGTGTGCTGCTTCCTTCTTTTAGAAGCTACTCTGTCTTTCTCACAGCAATGTAACATCCTCCAAGCAGCTTTATGGAAATGACTAAGATACGGCATAGCAAAAAACTTTTTTTTTTTTTCTTTTTTTAAATGCATTTTTTTATCTAGTGTAGCTTTTCAGATTGCAGTAATCACACAGACTAACTCCACCACCCCCACACCTCTGCATTTCTCATGTACAAATACAATTACTATGTAGGATGGTGACACAGCAACATTAACATTGCCTGTGGGTCCTTGCAAACTTTTTTTTTTAAATAGCAGTATGTACAAATAGAGATCACTTCCTTACCATGAAACAACATGCGTTCATTGTGATGATTATGATTCTCCTCAGAGACCTCCTTCTGTCTGTGACAGAACCTCTCTCGCAACTTCTTGTTCACAACCTTTTGAATCTGCAGATACAACAGGTCCAATCATACTTGAATTGGAATTTAAATAGGATATAGTTTCACTGAGTTTGCATAAATTCAACAGAGAAACTAAGAGTAAGACACATGAATGGTATAAAGAAACCCCAGGGCTGTTCTGCATGCAAGGCTGAAGTCTTTCAAACACATCGGTTGCACGTGCTTACAGATGGTTAAAACTACTGTGAAATTGCAGCCTAAGTTCTCGAGTTTAAGGAAGACTTCCAGACTTCCTCCTCCCTCAGAGCTCGTAATACCACCAAGAACCACAAACTGGCTGAAACTCCTTCCCCTTCTGCTTTGACCTCTGTTCAACGATCTGGGCTATCTATTTGAAGCCAATTTCCTTTATTTCCTCCTCCCCCAAAAAATGAACCAGAAAGTGTACTTTCCCCTCAGAAAGACAACGCTTCATTTTCTGACATGCCAGGGCTTGTGAAAGGTATTTTTCTAGTTAGCAGGGGCAAAGAAGAAGGTGGCAAGATCCAAAGTAGCATAGGGAGATAGAAACTTTCAATAAAAAGTCATGTTCATCCATTCCCCCTCCCCAAAAATCCCCTTTAAAAGGCAAGAAAAGACTACGCTGAAAAAAAAAATATCTGTGCTGCAAAATCAAATACAGAAATTATAGATCTCTGAAGTTAAATCAGGCTGTGAAACGTAAGTCAAGCTCTTCACCACTTTTGTCTTCAATATCGGTTCTGCAGATTCCTTTAAGAGCACAAGTGGATACTTCTCCCTCATTCCATATGCAGAGCACACGATCAGTCTAATTTTAGCATTTAGCACTTGCTTTAACTCTGCTCCCGAATATTATTTTGACAAAGGACTTCAAATATAAAAGGGTGATCCATGAAACCAAGTCTGCCTGCTTGCATAAGTACCAGCTTATTTTACCACACAGAATTAAGAGGTTTTGAAACTCACCCTGATGACATTGTACCTGTTGAAGATTCCGCCAGCATTTCCACCATCCCGATGCTCCCGGATTGTACTTTGCATCTACATAAATGAACACAACTGAATGTTCAGCACACAATGCCTGCCAGCAAGGTAAAGTATTCATGCAATATCTCAGTATATCACTGACAACAACACACAATCTTGATCAAAAATTAATTAAAAGGTGTTTAAAAAACCCTCCCAAAAATGACAACTCAGTTTTAAACTGAGGTACACCCTTATTTCTCAGGCACCCGACGCACTATGCTGTTCCACAATGGAGAATTTGGATGATGCAACTATCCGATCCTGTAATAAAAATCTACATAGGAAAAAGGACAATAGTGGCACTTGCTATCAAAATCATACACAACTAGAAAACTTGCTTTAGATTAGAGGAAAAAAAAAAATCTTTGAAAATGAATACACAAAAAGATCATTTTTCCAGTAACAACAAATGTGTTTCGAATGCGTACAGTTTGTATTTCTTAGCGATAGGAAAATGCTTACACCGTAAATTTTCCTATGTCATTAGCAGCCCCCTGAGAATTTCAACAGTTTCATTGTATCTTTTCCAGAGGTATTTATAGTTACAGCAACAACGCTTAGTAACAGCTCAAATAAATATCTCAATTTACTATAGCAGACAAGTGACCCTTTCTGTCAGAAAAGTTTATGCAAAATATCTGCACAAACTCCAGTTTACAGAGTTACTAATCAGAAATATTCCAGGCTAAGCTGGCAGCTATCCTGATTAAGAAGACTCCCAACACTATTGTGCTACAGTGTAGGAACACTACACAAATAGCAAATGCATGGTAAAATGGAGTTTCTTACAAACACAGCTCTTCAGAAAATCTCTGTTATGATTTTTCTTTCAAAATGGTATCTGCCTGTAGTTTACTTAAATAAAAGAGCATGTGTGTGTGGGAGGCAAAATTACAGTCAACTCTCAATTATCCATGAGCTGTTTATCTGGGTTACAGATTAACTAAGTCACTGAGACAAGAGAAAACAAGCTGGTTCACATGCAGAAACAGCCTGAGCTCAGGGAATGCCTACAGACTTGCAAGGCCTTGATCCCTTGGGTCTTCACTCACAGCCTTTGATTTTCACAGGTCCACCTATTCTGGGAAAGCTGTAGAAACCCTTGCTACAAGATGATATCCAAAACACAAGAACAGAAAGGCAATATTGGGATAACACTAGGTGAGAAAACAGACCACTTATTAAAAACAAAAAATGGCAGGACACAGAAATACAATTTCCATCATTGCTCTACATAGAAAGACAAAAGAAGAACCCTAAACTTCATGTCAGATCTATGCAATTCATACACCAAAGTATATTTTATCGCTTTCAACATGCATTGCATGCTTTAGCTCTGAAGGCTTGTAAGTGAAGCCACTGGAGCATTAAGAAAGCTACTTGCAATACCTCCTCTTCTACGGACTGATACTCCTTGTCATCAGGAGCAAGGTCAAGGAGAATGGTCCCCTGACTGACGCAGTGGAAAGTCAAATAAGGATTGGTGCCTGTGAAGAGAAGGAATTGAAGAAATAAAAATCAAAAGAGGCAAACAATACCAGCTCTATTTGTATCTAGCATTATTCTTAAATAACCCCAGTACAGCAGAAAATGCAAAACAAACACAAGGCAGAAGCACAACCTTGAAAAGATAAAGTGCTTTCATGAGCAGCACAGGCTTTGTAAGAGAGAAGCAAAATGCATGTGGGACATAATTGCATTTTATTGTTTCTGCTTTCAGTAGAAGCATCTGAGAAGTGTGGGGCAGCAAAAAAACTCCATCAGATACACACTTCAGGACACAACAGGCCCGTGGATCAGTGTGTAGGGCAAATCAGTCCAAAAGCTCCGGCCTGTGTGAAACAGAGTCCCTGGAAATGGGCACAGACTCCACAGCTGCCTCAGGGGTGCCCATTTTCTGGAAAGGCAAGTGATCACTCAGTCCTGCATGTCCTCAGTCTGTTCCTTACCTGTCACAAGTAACCCAGTCACCGGGTCTGCCAGCAAGTACATTTTCATGACACTCAGATTCTTTTAAGTCCTGGTGACAATTCCTACATTTACAGAAGGTGACTGGTGGGAGCCAGCTGTATGCCACGCTTAGACTAACCAGTAAAAGTGCCGTATTTACCTTGCTGCCCTCCTAGCAGTCTCTCCACACCTTTTATCAATTTGTGGCGGTGTCCATAAGCATTGATCCCAATTTCTTTAAGTTCCTCATGCCCCATGTCTGCCAACACATCCAGAGTTATCTGGAAAGGTGAAAGACCACAAAAATCACTTGCCAAACCCAACCCGATTCCCAAGGCTGAATACCCATCAGCTCAGAAAATGGGATGTATTCATGCTGCAACCAAGAGAGTATACATATTTTAAGGTTTGCTGCACTTATAATTGCTGCCACCTTCTGGCAAGCCTCTCCCTATCACAGGACCATACCCAGCTGCTACAGTCCGAAGCTATGGAAAACTTACTTCTCATACAGCAGTTAACAAGACCTGGTTCTCACCAGAGGTTCTCAAAATTATTTTTACTTATGTAGAAGGAGGATGCACGGAAATTCTGTGACAAATTTGGGAATATTTTTGCAGCATTCAAAGTTTTACATTCATGTGCAATTTATTATTTTCACTACACAAGCAGAAATGAATATTCTACAAGCTTATTAATAAATGTTAAGCGTATTTCACATCAATATTACTGTGGTAATGTGTGCTGTTACTGTGTGTACATATCCAGGTGCACACCTGCATGTGTATCAAACCAGTGGGTCAGCTATGCTAAGTTATGCTCAACTCTGCCACTATTTTTGGAAATAATTAACATTGTCAGCACATGTACAACTGCTAATTCGGTTGCAATATATGAATACATGCACAATCACCTGACAAGGTTTTATATTTCAAGATCACGGAGATCGTTGGTGGAACAAGAAACATAATAAAACATGATGTCAAAAACTTTTTTTTTAAAGAGCAGAGGATAAAGGCTCCATAAAGCACACATTTTTATTATTATTGTAAAGCAACTGTGCACTGAGGTGATTCTGTGAAAAACAGATTTCATTTGGAGGAGATAATGATATAAAATCTACTTCCAAATTTACAAATTAAACTAGAATGGGAAGCTCAGCAAATAATGGGCAACCATACAACTTCATTCAAGAGAAGCTGGATTGTTAGCACAACTGGACTTGCAGGTATGAGCTCTGTCCACTAGAGACTGAGTATTATTAATCCAAAAGAAAGCAACTCAAGTAAGGAATTAAGAGCTACAATGAACATCTGTCCAACTGAGCAGAAAACAATCTTACTAAGATTGCTGTGGAAAAGCCACTGAAGGCATTAATCATGTGCAGAGGAACATTAAAAAAATAATAGAAGAAACCCAGATATTGGAAAGCATCAGCACAGAACCTGTATGAACAGGAAGTCAGAGCCAAGGTGACAAACTGCACATGAAGGTACTGCAGTACTTTGAAAAAGAAGCTTAAAACAGTAAGAATAAGGAAGATGAGCTTCTCTTCACTAGAAAGAAACTTCCAAGAGGAGCTAAACAGTTTCAAAACAATGAATGAATACAATGAATCCAATTCACATTATTAAATCTTCCTAGCAGGGGCAGATCTTAAAAACAGGTTAGCAGTTAAGGAAGCAAAAGCAGAACAAAACCAGGACAGCAACAGGAAGGCGTGAAAAATAATAAGAAAAGAGAAATGTGAGTAGAATATAGGTTGGTTTGGCATTGTTTTGCTTCTTAATAGAAGCAGTTCCAAATTAAAGAGCTATGCTTTATACGTAAGAAGGGAGAAAATATTATACGGCATTTTAACTTTGGGAAGACACCTCTTGTAACATCACATGGAAACAGTTGAAACTTTTTCTGTAAGCAACACATTACATTTCAAATTTTTGTTTCCTGACCCCTCATAAAACATTAGCAGCAGAGGCCTGGGAAAAAAATAACCATCAGATCAAGTCTCTTGAACTTGTACATTTCACTTCCATCTTGCTCATGCAAACTAGTGATCTATTTAACCTCAACTTGTTAAATTTAAAAAACAGTACATAAAAATGGTCTACAAATACAACAGACGTACTTCTGCTCTAAAAAGTAATGTAAGCGCGTGAAACAGTCACCTGAGCTGTATTCTTTTTATATATTGTGAATTACTGATAAATATGCAGGTTTCTTCCCCCATTTCTCCATTCCATTTAAAACTTATTAGCCCTGCAAAACCCAGTTAATGCTATAGTCCTAACCTACTGGGAAATGGTGGTTCTGCATTCTCTAATGTGACTACATCCTGGTAAACTAGATTTTTATTTCAGCTTATGGTCAAGCTGGAGGGTTTCCTAAATCTAACCAGAGTCACATACAGCACTACAGGTGGTGACAAGCTTGTCTGGATGTCAAGACTGCTGAAGGACGAGTGCAGGTGACATTCCAACCTAACTTTGTTGTAGCTATCACGTTCGAAGTTCACCAGGTCCAATGTAGCTCTCAGAATACAAGTCAAACTGACAGTCATCACGTATGTGTAAGAAAGTGAAAGACACTGGATATCTGAATCAAACACAAAAAGGATTTTCACAGGTTTCCCAACTTCATCATACAGTATTTGGTGACTCATTTGCAGTTTTCTTGGATGGACTTGTTTTTCTGTAGGTGTGAAGTTGTTTTTTGTGTTTCCCTTTCTCAATTAGAGAATGAAAATGTCACTCAAATTCATTAGATTAATCTATCTTTTAAACATACAGAGACAAGGCTTGCCACTTACCTGTTCTGTCTCAAAGATGTCCCGAAGGTGTTCAAGACCCAGGCTTTTTAGGAACTGGGTAATGTTCATGTCAAGACCAGAAACTGTAAGAGAAGAAACAAGTCACTATACCTTATGTATCTGCATTAAAAAAAAAATAATAAAAAAAAATCAAGTAGTACCACTGATTCTCTCATGATTCCAAACTCTGATTCTTTTTACAACCCATTTGTCTATGCCTATAATATACAACCCACTTCCACTGTGCAAAAGCTCAGTGCAAAGCTCATCACTGTTCCCTCTTCAGAATCTGCTGTCAGAAAGCACAAATGCTTTCTGGCAGATATAGGCTCATATTGCAAAGAGAAGGAAAGGAAGGGTGGGTACATTTTTGCTAGATGCTGACATAACGCATGCATCCCAGATACTAATCAAAGGATTTTAAAAGCCTTAATAAAATCCCCCAGCCATCACAATCATAAATCCTTCATCAAATTAATTCTCATTGGATTTTCTGTATAAAATCAACAACGAACATCTGGGCACCTAATCAGATCTGCCTTTGTAGTCAGACCTAATCACTGATAGCAAACATAGATGAGCAGCCAACAATGCTCCTGGCAAAGCACATGAAAACAGTGCAAGCCATCAGACACTTTACAAAGCAAATAATGGTTCAAGCTGTACAATATTTTCTGGCTAATCAGAAATACTTTTCAGATAAAGCAAGGCCTGTTGTGATACTAAGCTACTGTACTTATGGTAAGGTAAACTTGTCCAGCAGCAAATGCACCTTCGCCTTCCTTCCTTTCAGTTCCTGCTGCTCCATCGCCAGCATTTGACGCCCCTCCTACGGCTAGTTCTGCCAGCGGCCCAGTGAGGTTATCTATACTGCTGGCAGCGGAGAGGCAGGACGGCGTAGATGCTGGTGAGATCAGGGAGGCACTAACAACAGTAGCTTGAGGCTTAAAGCATGTAGGCAAAGCTTCCGGAGGCATCGCATCTATCAGCAAAGCTCGGATATCATCAGCCTGGAAAACAGAAAGAACATTCAACATGAGGTTCTATTATCACAAGTCATCGATCTCTCCAAAGAATTTTTCTTTGAATTTGTTTTAATTGATTTTTTTTTGATTGAATTTGTTTTAATTGATTGAATTTGTTTTAATTGATTTGTTTTGAATTGATTGAAATTGATTGAATTTGTTTTAATTGATTTGTTTTAATTGATTGCTCTGCTCCCTCATTAAAAAGAAAAGCGCCAACTTTCGTAACATGGGAATTCATGGTTGCAAGAACATTCTGAATTGCTGCTCAGACAGTGAATCAGGATCTCCCCATTTCTAATTGTATGTAAGAAGGTGCATCTAATTTCCTTTCTTGCAGAATGATTTTATAGGTGTTAAAGCCAGGAAGAGCAATGCAGCAACTTTATCTGAATTCCTTCAAAGCCTAGGCCAAGCAATGTCACCTCGTAATTTCTCTGTCAGGCTCAACTTCTGGTCAAGCATTGTGAACTTGATCAAGGTTCCAATGGAAAGGCTCTACCATTGCCTTTGCTATAATCACATCTTACAGTGTTAAAATAGAAGAAAAAAACCACAGAAACTACAGGAGAAGTATGAACTTAGCTAGCAATTGGATTTAGCCTTTCTTGATTAAATTAAGCAGGACCCTCATCTTCAAGAATTTCCTCCTTGCATGTTGTTGGAGAACATGATTAAGACATTCTTATTTTCCTCCCACAGAAATCAAATAGTTTTAGGATCTCTCATCACAAACCAAGTTTTCCAGGGCTCAGATTATTCTAGAGAATACTCTCCACAAATCAATCAATGGTCTTAAAAGATACTCACACCATAACCAGATACAGCATCTTATTTGGTTGTATTATCTATTCCATCAAGACTGGGTAACCTGGGACATACATGTTCATGGGATCTTATTAGGCTTTTTAACCTGCTGCCACTGCCATCACTAACCAGAAAGTTTCAGGTGCCAGTTTTAGAAAAAAGGTGCAATTTAGAAAAAATTGGGGACATTTCACATAGGTTTATTTCTGGCAATGAGAAGATTGATCCCAGGAGTAAATCCTTAAGCAGAAGCAAACCTTAAATCACAAGCCACTTTAAGATCGCAGCCAAAGGAAAAAGCCTGAACCCATGGATAAAAGGTCAAAGAGGCACCCTGGAGATGCCCACCTCTCTCTACCTCAGCACAGCATAAGCTGAGGACCACTGATGCCACGGAGCCACAGAAAGCCATTTAATATGCAGAGCAAATCCTTCAGAGCAGCCTGTGGCTGGCACGCCGGCGTGAACTTACTGTTGCCAGGTCTAGTGGTGTCTGACCCTCCTGATTCTTCATGGTTGGATCTGCTCCATGAGCTAACAGCAGGGCACAGAGCTGTGTCCTTCCTTTTTGTGCAGCTTCGTGCAATGGTGTGAATGCCCATTTATCTGTTGCATTTACACATGTATTGTATTTGATCAACAGTGCTGCTATATCCACATGCTGGAAAAGACAATAACATCTTAATCAACCTGACACTGGTAAAAAACGTACTTACTTTTTTGTGCTAGAGGTAATGGTGCTTAGAGGTCCCTGTAATTTCTCCTTCCTCTCTCTAACTCACTTCTCAACCTCCTGTGTCTACGCAGCAGTACACCTCTTCAGGTACTACTCTATACTGCAGCTCCACAGTCACTAAATCTGTATCTGTGCACCACCAGATCATCCACCAGCACATATAATAGGGATCCAACACAGAATTATATTTCTGTCAAATCACCCAAAGTACATAGCATGAAGTTTGTGCCAGTTGCATAAGCAGACAAGATACTTGATCCAGCATAAAACTGGTAAGAGTTAACTGTCAAAGTATTTGTAGACACATTTGAACTGGCAACACAAATTTACAGGGCTGCAACATTTGTGATACAAAAGCTCTAAAGATCAAGGTGTTGTACTGCTGAGCCACCTCTTAAATGTCTGTACACAGAAGTCTTAGTTGTACTTTATTTCTTTCTTGCGATTTCTTGCAAGACTTTGAACCCATTCATGGCAGCACAAATTTATTCTTTCTCCAATCATATTTTATGAGAGAACTGTAACTGATAGAATGCATTATAGTGTCATAAGAGACAACTGCTTTACATGGGCTATAAAAGTAACGATCTTACAGCCCCACGCTTCTATCAATATCCCATCCTCGAAGTCTCCCAAGTTAAAATAAGAGAGTAGAAAATGGGCAAATAAAATTTTTGGCTGCCTCTGATCAGTAAAATTACTTGTGTGATACAGCTAAGAAATTAAAAAGCCGGTAGTCAAAACAAGTAGGTAGGAGTGTGAAACACTGAAATTGTAAGCAGAAGCACGAAGACTTGCCAATGGATTTCACTCTTCCTCTTAATGGCAATTAAGTGACTCTCAGCAGCTCTCACAAATGGGCTTGCTCTCGAATAAGCATGGATTGAAAAGACTGTTGACCTTACTTTTCTCTCTTCCACATTTTTAAAGCAATTGCTGTTCCTGTGACTTTTCTGCTATTCTGCCACATGAAACCCGACATGACACATAGCATGAAGTGCTGGGTGGGAGAACTGAAGATACTTTGAGAGGAAAAGATTGAGCCTGTGAAACCTGTCAGCAATGAACTTAGGAAACCAGTACTCATCTCCCCTCTACCTCCCATCACAGAGATCTGAACAGCCTGACGACAGCTCAGAGAGAAGTGTGGGCCGCCACAGGAAAGGTACACAGCAACTCTTAACCAAATAAACTGATGGAAAAGCACCAAACACTGCCTCATTAACTTTTCCTAGAGAAAGTAAGGCAACCACATTACATTGGCATTATGATTTTCAGAAGTGATAATCAGCTTGAACCAGTCTCTAGCAGTGCCAGTAAGGAAACTTTTGCCTGCGGAAAATGTGCGTTTTGGTTTCCTGTGCTTGAAAAGAAAGAACACAATCTTTGCAACAGAATGTATCTCTAGATCTAAGCAGTGTCCTGGGAAATTAATGCTTAGGGCAGATGCTGATGAACAGTACTGCTTGGTATTAGGATCCAGTATCACCAAAGAATTCTGTGTTGCATTTCTAAACATTCAGCAGGATCTGGAGTTTTGGCTCTTTAGGACACCGGGATCCCACACTAAGATAGAGAACCAATGCAAGTGATGCAGCCTGAGTTTCATTGATACTCTTTCCTTAAAAACAACGTGAACACTGTACTTTTTATTTCATTTGGCTCTCAAACGAAAGCAATCATGGTTCTATTACAATCATCTCTCTCAGATTTTGCTCTTTTTGTGCCAGAGCCAGGAAGTAACAGACAAAGCATATCATGAGACCATCAAAAACACTGCTTCTTGAGCTTCATCTCCTCTGTCTGACCATAAGCACACTGCTGGGAGCTTCTCAAGCACTGTTTCTGTGCAATTATTTCTCACCTCATCCACAATTAACAGCTGCCTATAAGCAATCTATCAGGCATCTGTAAAACTGGTATGCACACAGATGCTTCCTCTCATACGGAGGAAGGAGGGCCTGCCTCATCCAAACTGGTTTGAATCAGCCACTGCAGCCGCACTGCAGTAGACAGCTTGCTCAGGAGGACACCCGTACTATAAACTCAGTAGCCCTTCAACACTTCAGCTTTAGCAACAGCCCCCCAACAGAGACCAGCTGTAAAAGACCTCCACTTCCCTGTCATCACCTAGACACGATGTCCTGGTATAGTTCTCTTCCTTCCATCCAAGTCTTTCAGTGACAACTTGAGGTCTTTACTGTTTCAACAGTCGCCCCAAATTTAACACTGTTCGATGTTGTGCATCTGCTTCCCTGCATAAAAGGGATCTTTCTAGTGAAGAAAGATCTAGTGAACTTTCCAAACTGCAGCCTTTAACTGCTACAGCATACCTGAACCTGTGTCTTATTTAGATCTGTAGGACTGCAACAACAACTTAGCCCACCAAGTATTTCATGCCATCAAAACCTGAACTATGTTCACAGCAAGGCAGCTGCAAAATAACTGGCTTTGGATATGACTTTAAGGAGTTCCTTCTTGTTCTACTCACAGCAAGAATACCTGCACCTACCCCATAGGATGCTGCATTGTGTAAGGGGATTAATCCTCCTTTGTCCTGGGCATTAACATCAGCACCATGCTCAAGAAGGTATTCAGCTACTTCCAAATTGTTGTAGCCAGCTGTAGAAAAGGCACAGGAAAAGAAAACGGGTATTAGGAGAGCTAAACTAAAGATAAATAATTAGACAGAAAAGCTAAAGCAAATTTTTTACTGCAAAAGCTCCTTTTCCCTAGTAACTGTATTACCTCCTGAAATACAACTGCCAGAGTTAACAACTTTCTGCACAGGATAATGCTCTGTGAAACTCTTACTATACCAATCCTGGTTTGGGTGATTAACCTCTGTAGCCCTATCGTAAATATACAAACCTTCAAAACCTGCTGAGTCACCCACCTGCAAGATGTAGTGGTGTTGAATTTCTTCCCTGGGTGTCTCTGCAATTGATATTTTCTTGAGTACACAGCTTCTGCACTCGTGCCAGGCACCCCTTCTTGGCAGCATCTAGCAAGGCAGCATCTCCTCGCAGTAAGTCCTGGATATCTGTGTCTCCTTCTTTCACCAAATCTAGAGGAGTGTTCCCATCTCGATTCTTTTTTGTCGGATCAGCTCCATGCTGTAAAAAGCAAAGTGGAATGCTACTGTCACAACCATGAGTAGAGCAGTGCACATAAGCGTGGCACAGGATAGGAGGCAGGGGATTTTGCCGACCTGCCATCATGAAGTAACAACTGTATAGATTAGTAGACACATGAGAATAAACCCAGGAGGCTGAGGCCTAAAGCACGAGTCCGCAGCACAGCTGTGTGAATCTCAACTCCATAGGCAAGAATGACAGCCCTCTGCGAGAGCTGCCACTGCTCTACTTGCAACTGAAGTAGGTTCAGGAGCACGTGCCGCATAGAGCTACACCCTACTGTCACAGCAGACACTAAAGACAAACCAGCTGCAAATACCTTGCCAGCCAATCCTCCCTTTCTCCTGCAAACTGGCTGGCAGAGGTGTTCCCTCAGCACACTTTCCTGAGCTAGTGAAGCCAGGCACCGAGTTTCACTAAATGCCACCCTGCTACTGAAAGGCACTTGTTTCAGGAGAAAAAGAGAAGAAAAGTATTCATTTCTACACTTTCCAACAGATAACAGCACTGTCTTAAGCCATTTACAGGTCCTGGAAAGCTGTGAAGAAAACGTTTTGGTGGGGAAGTGGATTTGGATGACTGCTGGAGTATATCTGTGCTGGTAGAACATGCAGATCAGTCAGTGGTAAGGACAGAGTACTGGAGCACGAGTCAAGTAGGGGAAAATATATCTACATGCAGCATATGGTGTGAGTCATGTTCACATACAATTCTGTGGGAGGACAGCTCCTTCCCTGTTCACTCTCAGCAGCAGTGGGGAAAAACAAAGATAGATAAGGCAGAGGCAGCTGCTGGCACTATAGTTCTCTGGCTGGTCCCTTTAGAATAATCAAACACAGTGCTCCAACCCCTGCCAGCAAGCTTACCCTGCCATTTCTCACGGAGGATGCCGGCAAAGTTGTGTTAGTGTGAGTCACAGGGAATGAGCTGGGAATGGGGCGAGCAGCAGGAATTAACTGCCTTGTATTTGGAAGCAGTACAGCAATGCTCAGGGTGTAAAGGGTAAACAGCAAGGGACAGAGTATTGATTACACAGAACTATTTCCACATCTGTGGTGCTTTTGGGAAGAGAACATTCTTTGCACAAAGCCCTTTAAACTGCAATGACTTCTCCAAGATACGACCTTAGATCCCTTAATTTAAAACTCATCAAAACTGGAACTATCCAAATATTCTCCAGAATAAATATCTAAATGAAGAGGCAGTGTCTTCTGAGACCCCTTCAAAGGAATAGAAACAAATGAAGGTGGTAATTTTGAAGAAAAGGTGATGGAAAAAAAAGTCTCTCCAAAATGCCTGTACATTTTTGTTTCCTTCTTCAAGCAGACCAGGACAGAAAGAGTGCAGGTCAGGAGGAGTCAAGCTGAACATCCATGGCTCATCAGAACTGCCAGCGCTGCCAGCTGGCTTAAGGGACACAGCAGGAGAAGCCCTGAGCAAACTGCAGCATGAGTGCATATCCACAGACAGCCAGAGCCTTTACAAAACTGTGAGAAAGATTTCAGCACTTTTCTATTTCCTGTCGTACATCCATTCAGGATCCTTTGAACACAAAAAATGGCTACATTCTTACATGATCAGAAAACTCCAGAGACCGCTGGTGTCTATAAAGTAAAGCTGTGCTTGATGGATTATGAGTGCTCCTATAGCCTGAGCCAACATCTGTATTCAGGTGCTACTACCAGGGCCATCATTTTGCCTACTCCACAAACACCTCTGAATATCTTCTGGTTTCTACTGCAGATGTATTTCAAACTGATGTGCTACCCCCCCGAATCCTTTTTTGGTAATCAAGTGAAATAATTAATGACATAGGAGAGAAATTGCAGGGCTTTGAAGCAGCAAATGAAAAGAAGAAGTGGACAGGGAAGAGTGTCATCATTTTAAGACTATCCATATTCTGACTTACTCCTATTTCAAAAGCTGTGCTTCAGAGGGACGTCAGGCAAGGCTGAAACAGAAAACAGGACTGGCAAAAAATTCTACTCCAGCACCCTCTTTCACCCTCCCACAGCAGGGTAAGACCTTATGTTAAGAAGACTCTCAAATTTGTTATTTCTCACTGGAAACATGCTGGCATTTCCTCATGCTTTTTACAGGTTCTTCCACTAATTATAATGAATATTTATTCCACAGTATATTAATATCCATTTCCTCCAGGAGCCTGATAAATTATACATTAACATTAGAGTTTTAAGCTTCTCATATGCCAGACACCATTTAGGATACATCTCCAGTTATTGCTCTGTAACACACTCTTGTGTAAGTACTTACAAAGGTTTACTTAACTGCAGTAACTGTTCCAGAAAGGGGTGAATCAGGTAAGATGGGGGTTTTTTTTGTGTTTTTACACAAAGTAGCTGCTTTGTCCAGTTTGATAGTTTTGTTCTACTTGTCTAACAGTATCAATACATCTACCGGAAAAAGCAATTGTACTAATGATTCTTCATAAGTGAACTGACATTACCCAAGAAACCATCTGACAACTGTAAGATGAAAATAGATTCAAAGACACCACAAAGAACTCACTGAATGCAATTAACTTTGCATTAACTAATTAATCTTCAGCAAAAATAAACACATACACATTTAAAGACACATCTGAGAACTCCAGCACATACTTTTAAAAGCAGTTTGCAGATTTCGTATTTTCCTTTTGCTGCTGCTTCATGTAGAGGAGTGAATTTCCACAGGTCTGCCACATTGACAGAAGCACCGTGCCTCACCAAGAGTTCAGCCACTTCGTAGTGTCCGTAAGAACAGGCATTGTGCAGGGGTACTAAACCACTAATCAAAGAGAAATTGTTAATAGCTATAGAAAATAAAAAATCAATATGCAATCATACAAAGTTCCAGTAGATAAAACTCCCACTTCCACCAGACATTATTGGTATCTCTCAATCTTTCCAATATTCATGGCTTTATTTCTCTGCTATTAAAAAAAAAAAAAAAAAATCAATTAAAACTTCATTATCCTCCTCCAGTTCTCATCCATGAGACTTAAATACTTAGCAAGCACCAATGTTACTACTTCCACAAGCAAGTAACTTCAGTGCTGTTAACAACAGGCAAAAACCAAATTGCAAGAATCACTGATGTTCTGACTTTGGAGGGTTGAGTGTACATTTCAGAAAACGTGTAACAGTACACAACAGATTTGAAATAGAGTTTTAGTAAGCACTGCACACCTGATAGATACAGAAAGATAGCCAAACATTTCTTTCAGAGAGAGGCTGAATATTCTGTATGGGAAATGAATTATCCTGCACCCTGAACCAATATACTGGAGTGAAAGATGAAACTTAGTCATTCTATTCTACATGATTGCTTTGCAAATAATGCAAAAACCTGTAAATGGTTCATACCATTTAACTGAACATTAACTGCATAAATAACTAAATAATAAAAGCTAACTAACAGCAACAGAAAAATGACCAGAGATAACCCTGGTATTTTACCCCATGTAATTAAAAACTCATTTTAGATCACCTGAAATAACTTAAATGCTGCTTTTAAGCAGAACAAAGTCTCCAAAATGGGCAAAAGGGGGAAGAGAAGAATCATGTATTACAGTGCCAGATATGTACTTGACAACAGCTTTGCCAGAAAGCTAAGTATGCCTTAATGGTCTATAAATCTCCCTACAGTGATGTCAGGAACAATGCGGAACAAGAAGAAAGAACAGAGAAAAATTTCCAAGAGGAAAACATGATGGTTACTGAAATCTAAAGCAAAATGAATAGAGGAGGGTAGGAGTCTCACACTAATCGAAAACGGCAGAGCATATCATGGAATGAAATGTACCCTTTATCTTTGGCATGCACATCTGCCCCATGGTGCAACAGATACTCCACCACTGATACGCGGTTGTATCCTGCAGCAAAGTGCAGTGGCGTTGAATGACGGCCTTCCAAATCTCTACAATTCACATTCTGAGGGCTGCAAAGTTGCTGCAAAGACAAAAGAACCACCCAAAATCTAGTACAGAACTAAAAAAAATAAAAAAAACCCACAAAACAAACAAAAAACAGTCAAACAAACAAACAAAATCCCTAAAAGAAAAACCCCAAACTACCACCCCCAAACACCTCAAGACAAAATTTGATCCATTTATTATTATTATGTACAAATTTTTAGAATTTAGGTTTCAGGAAATTTCTTTCCACTTAGGCAAAGTTAAAAAAATATCTGATCTAAATTGATGGCTGAAAGTACTTCTATAATAAACAAGACTTAAATGATGGAAGCAGTATAAAGACATTCCTAATGTATTAGAAAGGGTGAGACAAAATCATCAAACACCAGGTTCCAGGCCATGTAACTTGCTCCAGCCATGTTACCATTTCCAGCTTATGTTGTCTTCAGAAATCTAGAAATACTGAGTTTAGCAGTCAAAGGAGCTGCTGGTGCACAAAACTACTGCTGATTGTATATCAATATGTATCACGTTGAAGTTCAAGGTGAGAACGCATGCAGAACGGTCTATTTGCAGGCTGTTTTGCCCACAGACCAAGCATGAAAGACAAGATCAAACCTTCCTGTGATGCTGGGATTCCATGGCCTGACCCTTCACCTTCAGATTAAGGATGGCGTAAAATGTAAAGTCTGCTGCTTGTTAACACTTTTATTTTTTGCCTTCTGATTGAATCATGCACCCGAGGCTTGCTTCTACTAAACTGATTCTGAGGATCACAGGGTCCACTTCAAAGAATTATGGCTGCATCTGAAACACTGCATCTGAGTCCATCAAAGACATGACTGTATGAAGGACTGGGAGAACAAACGAACAAAAACTCAAGAGAAACACCTCAGCCCAGTTTAATGCATTACTTTCAAAAAACAAAAAATTTTGCCTTTGTATGATTTACCATCCACAACTGAGGCTTCCACAAGCCTTGCACAGTAATACAAAATGAAAAATTAACACGAATTGCTCAAACCTACCTTCACAGTTTCCAAGTCTCCAGCTTTGGATGCTTCTAACAACCGATAATCCACATCAGATGTGCGCACAGGCGTACTTTCTACATAGGGAAAAATATGTTTTAGGATTACTTAGCATCATTAAATTATATTAAGTTGTGCTCAACGTATTTTCCAAATGTCGGGGCGGAAGTCTGTTGACATTTGTAAAAATGCAGCTGGAGTTGTGATGTTGAAGTTCATATTGCCTAGACAGCTGCATAGGAGCCTTACTTTCAGTGTAAACCAGTCAATTTAGACTCCAGAGCTGACATTATTCTGCCAAATGGAATTTCACTGCTTTGCTAATCCTGTGTATGGTAAAAATGATCATTTCTACATTCAGGAAATCTACATGCTCACTGGCACAGATTCAAAGTTTTGCTGAAGATCAAAAGCACCTTTCTCAACAATTTCAGCAAACTGCATGAGATGCCTGTGCACAGCCAGGGTTAAAGGTGCTCAATTCAGCACCTGAATTACAGCCTTTGCACTCTGTACTTGTGATACGTCTTGTACTACGCAGCAGTGACAAGGGGATGGGATTTCTACGATGGCTCTGCCCACATGGTGACTGCCTGCCTTATGATGCTCTAGTTGTGTACTGCACTCCATAGCAACAACAAGATCTGGCCCTTGTTATAAACATGGGGTGGTTAAAAATAAAATCAGAAGAATGACACAGTGACTAAAGGGAGACCTTTAGACACATACCTTTTTTTCTTCTTTAAATGACTGTAAGACAATGACAGGTTTTGGCCTCAAAACTCTTTTTTACCCTACTTCTCATTAGAAATACAGCTGTGAGAAAGCAAGCATGCACTGAGGGACGAGGAAGAAGTAGCTGTAAAGGAGCAGTGGATTAGCTGTCTGTAGAGTTCTTCAGTGCTGCTCAAAAAGGAGCTGAAAAAATGATTTTCATTATTTCTAACAGAAACTACTTTCTATTGTAGAAGCCATTCCTCTCAAGCTCAAGGATTTATGGAATAGAAGTTTTGGCAGCGCATTGCCTGATCAGCAACAGAAATGACTGCCTAGTGTAAAACAAATGGGGCAAGGTGAACTTGGGGTTGCAATCCTCTGTAAGCATACTGTAAGAAAGTCAGAGTGCTCTAACAGGCTAAACTCATTCTAGATGGGCATGCAACTCCATCAAAAATACTTAAAAGACTTTTTTAAATGTTGAGAACTGGTACTATGTTCTGAGATGAAACTGCAGAGAGGTTGTGAGAAGGAACGTCTTACAGACTAACACAGTCTCTGCAGGATCCAGTCAATTCCTGACTTTGCAATGTAATCTCTGACTATATCACAGGACTGGGAAATGGGCAGAAAGAGATACTTGTTTTCTTAACTAGTCATTCTTACAGAAGGACATCAACTTATCAGTTCACTTTGATGTAGTATTTCCTCTTGCAGCCCTATTTTCTCTTCTTGATTAGTGTTTTGTTGCCTTTTGCTACCCCCTTGCCTCCATACTCACTGCAGGAAGAACAGGAGGAGGAAGCAAGAAGCAACTCCTACAAGCTCAACTGTTAGGTGAAGAAATGCTCTCAGTTGAAGGAAAGGCCTCAGGGAAGAGCTGCCAGCTCCATTCCTCAACTCTACCTCCATCCTCTGGAGCAGTTCCACTAGCAAGCAGTTGGACTCATTGATCTTCAAGGTCTTTTCCAACCAAAATGATTCTACGATTCTACGTGATTCAAACATATGCTGCAAGAGTAGGATGGCAGCACGGGTTTGACACAAATGTTAGCGACTGTGGGCAGAGCATAGCATGCAGGTTAAGACTTCAGCTCACACCTTCTTCTTCATAAGTTATCTGTCTTCCCTTGCTCTCCCCAACAGCACCACCATCTCAGCGTTCTGAGGTAAGGAGAGAATAGATGAGGCTAAGTCCTATAGTGGATCCAAAGCTCTGCTCCTTTGCAGTTGTTTATCTCATCTCTGGACTCCTGTCCTTGTCTGCACAAGATGGCCAAGACCCTGACTTTGGGCAGGGTGAAAAAGGAAATCAATCAGAAACACAATCTAATTACTACAGGAAAGAGAAATTTCAATTCGACTAGATTAGCACTTGAGTACCAAAAGGTTACACTGAGCAAAGAAACAAAACACATCTTATTCTTCAACAAAAGCAAAGCCAGCACCGTTTTCTAATAAGCATTTGAAAAAATTAACAAGCTCACTTGACGAGCTTTCTTGTATTACGTGGCGATACTCCTACCAGCTGCAACCAAAATCACAAGCAGCTACAGTAAAGTTGTAGCCACCGGCCACTACGCCATCAGGAAGCTGTTTTCATGGTTGTTCTCTCACAGCTGGGATGTAGCTCAGCAATCACATGTGAGAAAAAAAATCCAATACTATACGGAGAAACATTATAAGCTCTGAACTCATGAGTCGGGTAACAATCTCTATCAAAACAACTCCAACTTTAAAAAAAATATTTCCTTAACCCAATCTTACAAAAATGAACACACAGTACCTACAGAACCCTACACTACATGCATTATTTCAGCTTTTGAATCTTTCAGTCTTGAACACCTTCATGGATATAAAAGAAAGGCTGCTACCTCTCCAATGAAAAGCAGTACAGAACGACATCTGAAATTAGTTTTCCTAGAAAAGGCAAATCAGTGAAAATGAATTTTTAATTCAAAATCAAATGAGTGTTTTCAAAATACTTGTTAGTTTACTGTTTTTTTAAATCAAACTCCTATTCTCTTTAACAGCAGGGAATATGTTTACTTTCTTATGATTCACAGCTAACATCCTTCTCTCCCAATACACATGCATAGTCACGCGCATACTTTGAACAGCTAATGCCACCCGTGTAACCAGCTATGTCTCAGGAGTGGGTACACTTGAATAAAAGTCCTTCCGTGCACTCCGATAAAATGTCTCTTATTTTGCCTGTTTTAAGGAAACATTGTTGATAACACCGAAGGAAATGAAGTTTATAGCTACAATGGGACTTCTCGTCTACCTGGATATCTGCCTTTCTCTGACTACATGCTTATCCCACTCTAAGGTAAGTTACCTGCTCTGTAGTAGCTACCGATGCAATTATTCTTCTCCCTACTTGCAAAAATTTGAAAGTGACATGGATAAGAGGATACAAACTCCCCAGCACTTACATGAAAAATAGCAGCACCCTTTTCAAAGATCTACCTACCTTTTTAATGCATGATACAAACACATTACTATCTAAACTGTATCAAGAGTACTTTCACAATAAAACCTTTCTCTGCTGGACAAGCAAGAGATTTGAAGTTCAGATGATTTAGCAACTATCAGTATTTTTCTACCAGTAACACTCTGCTTGTGACTGCTAAAGTATGGAGTACCTAACAGGGTGGCTGATGAGAGGAAAAAGGTTTCTCATGTGTTTAGCAGTATTCCAGTTGCCTTGGAACTTGTTACCAAAGAAACCCAAAACTCCCTGCATCCGCCTTCCTACAATCTCCCTGCACAGCGGCATCCTCTAAATCCATCAGATGTTTATTTTCTTCCCAATTTGCACAAAATCACTGAATTGAGCAGGGCTTTTTGATTTTGTTGTCTTTTCTTCTGAAAAGTATCGTGCAGTACATACTGTAGATGTGTACAGACGATGGCAGAAGGGAAGAATGAGAAAACTACTGCAAGTCTCTTGCATTGCAAAGGAAATAAGACCCACAGCTGTAAAGGAAAGGGAGAAGCTGAAGTCCAAATACACAAGACTTCGTTTTTACCCACCACTCAGAATCTGTTGCACTGCTTCATTTCCCATCTGTGCTGCTGTGAAGCCTTGTAAAGAGATGATGGAGGGATCAGAGCCATAATTCAGCAAGAGCCGGCAGGTTTGCAAGTGGCCTGCTAATGCAGCCCTGTGCAACGCTGTTTGACCAAGTGTGTCCAGTGCATTCATCTGAAAAATCAGCAGCAATATAAAACATTGTAATAATTAAAAGCCTGCATCTGTCCCTGCTCTTAATATGAAGAGCAATAACAGGAATTTTCCATCATACACATTTATCTATCAGTCCCTCTTCATCGCAACTAAACAAAACCCAATTACAAAATAGGTAAACATTCAAATGTAAAGATAATTTACCGCAGATGCTTTCCTGTCTTCTAACAACACAGGTTATTTGCTTGCATGGCTAACAGACAATGCAGGATATCCAAAACCATACTTAAAATAGTAAGCTTTCGACAAATTTGATGAAGATCTACCTTGTGCAAGAAAAGCAAAACTCTCATAGCAGAGGAGAAAGAGGTAAATAATTGAGCAAACAATCCAAAGATCTTCCAGCTTTAAGGAAATTACCATCTGTCATCCTTGGAAGGGGAATTAACATTACTCACTATCAAGAATTAAAGCAAAACAAAGATGTCAGATTAGGAATTGGGGGGGGGGGGGCAAAGACGTGGCATAAAAAAAAAATCCTT
>Ga0065711_1002815_pt1 | contig 34991 bp, 23 predicted proteins | sample Hoacrofraction12_FD_59098 | JGI IMG/M metagenome (GOLD analysis project Ga0065711, IMG submission 59098) | Hoatzin crop microbial communities from Cojedes, Venezuela - Epithelial fraction 12 v2 (version 2) | ecosystem: Host-associated > Birds > Digestive system > Esophagus > Crop | place... | reverse complement strand
TAGAGAGCAATAAGGTCCCCCCTCAGCCTCCTCTTCTCCAGACTGAACAGCCCCAGCTCCCTCAGCCGCTCCTCATAAGACTTGTTCTCTCGACCCCTCACCAGCCTCGTTGCTCTTCTATATTGTATGAAGATATTTGAGCTCAGTACTGTAACTGCTCCTGTGCTCTGAAAAATGATAATAATTTTGTATTTCTGTCCTCTTGAGCCCTATACTAAGATTCAATGCGGACCATATATGCATATATTTTCATTCCCCAAACTTTCAATTTTAAACATGAGCATCTTTAATTCTATTTCCTGTTTTTATTCTCATAGATTATAAAAAGATTTTCTGGTGGTTTTGTTTTGTTTGTTTGTTTGTTTTTTTGCATTTGGGTGCAATTTTGATTCTCTCCTTCTCAATTATGTTGGAGATCTGTGAAAAAATAACATGAAAAATTTCAGGCCACCAGATGAATGATTTGCAAAGTTATGCGTATCAAATATTTCTAGTTATAGAAGGCCTAGATTGTATAAGGCTTAATAGTGAGCTGGGATAAAAAATTGAGAGATAATAACTTAAATATTGACGAGTTGAAAAATAAGACAATACTCTTTCTAGAAACATATTTGTGGCACCTTTGTTTAAATGTGCTGCTCGACTGAAATTAACATTTNTTTGGCCATTAGTCGATGTAGCATCAGATAGACTTTAATATGACCCGCCCATCATAACAGACTATTAACGTACAAAAAAACAAACGCAGAACTCAGGAACTGTCTCTTTTTTGAAGTTTATTCAGCCCAAATGAAACATCAATTACAAAAAATGTGGTTCTAAAGTAGCACTTTTCCCTGACGCTAGCATTAGCCATATCACTAAATATTATGGCGTGTGTTATTACCATAGAACACAATTTAAACCACAGAGCTCTCCTAAATTTTCAATTTACTTGGAGAAATGTGGTTTTCTGCTTTAACTCTGCATCAAATATCTCTCTGACACAGAAATGAAGAAGAGTTTTTAAAAGACAATGCATCAGAAGTGTATCTGTTCAATTATAGCGATAATGAAGAACCTTTAGCTCTTACTCATGGGCGTATATTCCTCAATGGGTAAAGAAGCACATCTGAAAATGGTAAAACTTAGTAATGAAGAGTTAGCAGAGTCTCTGCTCACTTGTCTTGAATGTTCACTAGAACTTGGAAACTGTAGTGCTAATTGGTTATAGAAATATTCCTTTCTCATTGTATAAAATACTACCGTGTTGAAGGACAGGGAAACTGGAGTCATCATTTTGTCTTTTACAGAAATGGTTGTTTTCAGATGATAGATGCATCATTAAATCTGTGCTGGTTGTGCATCCTACCCACACCTGTGTTTGCACACAGGTATCTGAAATAGTATAGAGCAGAAGGAGATTTTTTTTTTCCCATTCAGTTGGACTACAGATAGATTGTGGAGCTGGGCTCATGTTATAATAGAGCTGTAAGGGTTTGTTGTGGTTTAGCCTGGCTGGAGGCCAGGTGTCCACCAAAGCCACTCCATCACTCCCCTCCTCAGCTGGACAGGGGAGAGAAAATGATGAAAGGCTCGTGAGTCAGGATAAGGACAGGGAGAGATCACTCACCAGTTACCGTCACAGGCAAAACAAACGCAACTTGGGGAAATCAGTTTAATTTATCACCAATCAAATCAGAGTAGAGTAATGAGAAATAAAAAAAAATCTTAAAAACACCTTCCCCCCACCTCTCCCTTCTTCCCAGGCTCAACTTCACTCCCGAATTCTCTACCTCCTCCCCCCCGAGCGGCGCAGGGGGACGGGGAATGGGGGTCGTGATCAGTTCATCACACGTATCTGCCACTCCTTCCTCCTCACATTCTGCTCCTGCTCCAGCATGAATGTCCCTCTCATGGGAGACAGCTCTTCACAAACTGCCCCAGCGTGAGTCCTTCCCACAGGCTGCAGCTCTTCACGAACTGCCCCAGTGTGGGTCCTTCCCACGGGGTGCAGTCCCTCAGGAACAGGCTGCTCCAGCGTGGGTCCCCCACGGAGTCACAAGCCCTGCCAGCAATCCTGCTCCGGCGTGGGCTTCTCTCTCCATGGGTCTGCAGGGCCTGCCAGGAGCCTGCTCCAGTGTGGGCTCCCCACAGGGTCACAGCCTCCTTCAAGCATCCCCCTGCTCCAGCGTGGGGTCTCCATGGGCTGCAGGTGGAGATCTGCTCCTCCATGGACCTCCATGGGCTGCAGGGGACAGCCTGCCTCAACAGGGGCTGCTCCATGGGCTGCAGGGGAATCTCTGCTCCAGTGCCTGGAGCACCTCCTCCCTTTCCTCCTTCACTGACCTTCATGTCTCAGAGTTGTTTCTCTCACATATTCTCACTCCTTTCTCCCCTTGTAATTTTTTTTCCCTTCTTAACTATGTTATCCCAGAGGCACTACCACCGTCGCTGATGGGCTCAGCCTTGGCCAGTGGCAGGTCCGTCTTGGAGCCGGCTGGCACTGGCTCTGTCAGACATGGGGGAAGCTTCTGGCAGCTTCTCACAGAAGCCACCCCTATAGCCCCCCGCTACCAAAACCTTGCCACGTAAACCCAGTGCAGGGCTGGACTTCGACATTTCCAAGAGCCGTACTTGCAACGTGGTGACAACGCAGCCTGGTTCATTAGCAGACCGGCAGGACTGCCCGGGCCGAGGAAGTGAAGAGGTACATTGTCCTTCGCTCTTCAGAGTCAGGATTTCATGTGTAACCTGAACTTTATGGAGACTGTGGTAAATATACAAGAAATTCAGACACAGTTTAATGTTTCACATGCCATAAAACAGTGACCATTATTAAAAGTTTAAAAAATACATTGAAACACTGTGGGCTAGTTGTAGGGTCTGAGAGATGCTTTAATATCAGCATGCTGGATAATCCTCTTTATCAGCAGATCCTGAGGGCGTGGTGGGCTGCCGTGATCTCTTTGACACTACTGCTTTCTAGGGTCATTGCAGCTCAGGGCAGAAAGGAGTCTATCCAAAACACCCTTACGGTGCTAGTGATTCCCAGCTGCTGTCGTAGTGCTTTGAGACCACCAGCAGCCGGCTGTAGTTGGGAAGGGACTGCCCAGACTGTGCCAAGAACAGTGGAACTGCAAAGGGGGCTCCAGGCAACTGTGCTACACTCTTCTGATGTGCCGAAGCTGCTCAGTCCAAACAAGGAGACCGTGTGCCCTTTTTCAAGGTACTGCATGTACAGTGCCCGACACTTCATTTCAGCATCCCCTAAATTGACTGTTCCTGGCCTTGGTGGTTTTTTCACAGCTTCAATAACTGATCCACCCTATTGCTTGTAATTAAACATCCAACAAAGGGGATTCGTTTGAGGGTTTTACACCTTGTGGCTGCATTATGAGATTACATCTTTCCTAGTGATGCGAAAAGTATTTTTCCTAGAAGAGGTCATTAGGGAGGATAGCAGAAAATGTGGCATGAAAACCCCAGTTATATTCATCAGTCAGGACTGGCGGCCTTTTTGGCTTGTTTCTTTTCACATATCCTTTTGAAATAGAGGCTTACTGCCCCTGATGCTGCAGAGCTCAAGGAGATTGTTAGGTTAAGTCAAAAAAAGTGTCATTCTTCACATGCTGGAATGTCTGAAAGCTAATTCTGTTGTAGATCATCTGTACTCTGCTATATAAATAAAAATAGATAGCGGCAGCTTATGCATCGCAAATGTGAATCACATGAAAGCAGGCTCTGTAGTCCATGGGAATCAGTAACATCCAGTCCTGAAAATCTACAGATCATTCTTGAATACTTAATTAAACTAATTTTACCATGAATTTTACTTGCAGTTGCACATGTATTTCAAGATAGATTATTTTTGGTTCAGAGATGCCCACTAGCCTCTGCCTAATCTCTGAAGTCCAAGTCCAAGTTCCCTGTAATTCTAGGGAAAGGAGGGGGCGGTAGGGCAGAGCTGTGATCAGTGGCTTTATGTCTTGCACTTGATGAGCTTTGCTTGTAAATACTTCTAAATTGCCATACATCATAGTTCCTTAGGGCTTGTCTGTGTTAAAGAAACCTCTGCAGCCCTGTCTTCTGATATTTTATGCCCATAACTTACAGATCCACTATAACATATACACAGTCTGATCAGGTTCTTTGATGTGTGTTTTGTGCTATGCCAAAGCAGGTAGGCCCTCAGAGAAAGAAACAATGATTCCACAAGAAAAGACCATTAGCTGTTGCTATTCTGTAAAGTCATGTCTGATTGTTCTTTACACCTCTTCCCCCCCAGCTGGAGAAGACAGCTACTCTCCGGAGGCCTGTAAAAAAATCACTTCATGCTGCTGAATGCTAGAAGTTGTTGAGATGATCTATTCGATACAGCCTTATGACTCCTTTCCCTGTTGCAGAGCCTTTTTGCATGACATGGAGATTCATTTCTGGTTTTCAGCCAGCAGAAATATTCCAGTTAATTTCAAGAGGGAGGGTTTCCACACCTATTGTTTTTGTAATGCTCAGAAAGATATGCAGTTAAATCTTATTTGATAAATCACAATGCTTTCTTCCCAGTTTAAGCTTCAGGTAGGGGTCTTGGCATCTCAAACATGTTCCTAACCAGAGGGCCCTGATCCTCAGGACATTTTTCAGAAGCAGCATTTTCCTATATAAATTGCCGTTGCTCTCAGAAAAATGTTTGACTGATCTGTTCCCTCATCTACAACAGAGTCTTCTGCTCAGGCTGCTGGCTGCTTCAAGGCTCTTAAAGAGAGCTCTTACTAAAGCAACTATCTCAAAGGAGGCAGGGCGTTGGAATTTATTCCTTCTGTCTTCCTGGTGCTTCCTTGACTCGGGTGGGATGCTGGCAAAGCAAAGCATTCCCCTCTACCCTTCCGTGCATCTTCTGCATCTGGAGAGAGGAGAGCTCTGAGATCATGGCTGTGAAATTTGAATAGGACATGAACTGTGCAAATGCCGGTAGTGTACATCTAAATCCTGATTTTCAATACACAGTGATTTTTAAAAAGCTTAATGCTGCCTAGAATGCCTTTTGCACTTCCAGCAGCTCTTTTCCTGTATGTTGCATAGTAGTAGCACATTTTGGTGTCTGCTGTAACGTGGATGATATTTGTAGTCGTATGTTTCTGATTTTTATTGAATTCAGTAATAAGTGGGGGGTATCCTGCAGAGATAACATAAATTATTTTTTAAATAAATGGTAAAAGTGATCTTGTGTCTGAGCAAGTGTGTCCTTGGATCCTATGAAGGGAGTTGGGTGGCAGACAGAGGTGAGCTGCAACTCAGTGGGGAGGAGCGTGTGCGATAATTGTGGGTGATGTCCCGACGTGGCACAGCAGGACTGACGGTCCCAGGATATCTAGAGGACATCTTGCTGAGAGGCCAGTAGGAAGACTACATGTTAATACACAGTCCAGCCTGGAGGCTGGATCACAAGGCAGGCAAATAAACCAGGAGGAACTGAGGCAAAATGAATGAATGCGAACTGCCTGGCTTCACAGATTACCAGGGAAAGAAAGGCCTTCTATAGTCCTGCTGATAATCCAGCCCCAAGCTTGTGAGAGACAGACCTGAACCAACGGTGTGTAAGGAGATGGAAGTTATAAACAGGAAAAAGAATCTTCAATAAGATTAAATGGAAACCTAAAATTATTTGACGTGTAATCTTTCTGCTGAGAAATATAAATTGCATTGAGAACCAAGAAGGGGAAAAAGAGAAATGAAGCATGCAGGATGTTGTTTAAAATTGAGAAACACAGAATTTTTAATGATGAACAGAGTGGGATAAAAAATATTTTGCTTCTCCTGACTTTGTGACTAGTAGTCTTACCTCTTTTTCTCATCAACTTTCTCTCTTCTTTTGAACTCCTGGCATCTTGTTTTATAGTTAAGTTGTAAGTTCTTCAGGGCAGAAGCTATATTCAGATATGGAGCAGTAAACACCCTGCAGCAATAAATACTTACCCTGATTGGCACCACTGAGCAATATAAACACTATGTAAATAATGAGAAAGCCTGAGAGGTGCTGAGTCCTGAATAAACAGTGTTCCTTTCCAGCAGCTTGCACTATAGTTAAATTAATTCTAACAGTATGCAAAAACCATGTCAGTGCATCGGCTAAAGGCAGGCTGGATATTTGCTTGGAGGTACAGCAAGTCATGAAGAGTTGGTGAGCCCCATGATGTCCTCTGGGAGGAAGGATGCTCTGGGGAGAAGCTGATTTGGAACTTGGAGCCAAACTTCCCACCCTTCAGGAAGGAAAAAAGTTGACAGACAGTCCGCTTCTTGTGTGCCATTCAGGGTGGTGTTTATCTCATGGCTGAAATGTCTGTGCATGAGATATATCCAAACTCCCATCACAGGCAGTGAGACCTGGAGGGCTATCCAGCTGACTGGTTCCGTTGCCCACATGTATTTGTTTAGTGCCGTTTGAGATGCCCTGTAATAGGCCCCAGCTTCTGACTGCCACTTTAGAAGGAGAAAGGTCGTGTTTAATATTTGGCAATTCTGTGCAGATGTCTTGGATACCACAGGCGAAGCTGGCACTAGACATCTAAGCTGAGCCAACTGGTTTGTGTGCCAAGAGGTCTGCTTTAGGGCGAGGTGGGCAGATCGCTGAACTCCACTGTCTGTAATGAAAGCTGGGACATCCAATTCACATGTGGATACCTACCAGGTCTCTCAATCTGCAAGGTGAATCTTAGTGTCCTTCAAGATGTCCCCCAAGAAAAGACTTATCTTAATGTCCCTTAAGACGATATTTTAAAAGTTGATAGATGCTAAAATTTTGAAAGTGCTTTAATCTTCTTTTAAAATCAGAGGATTTAAAATGAGCTGAAGTTGCATGTGAGAAAGTGAGCTTCAGATCTGTTCTGAGTAAGCGTGCCCCCTCCAAACAGATGAACAAAGCCAGCGCACGTTGTGTAGAGACACCAGAGCTGGCTCAGCGGCAGGAGTGTGATGGAGACGCTGCTGCGATGCCAGGCAGGCTACCCATTCGTGCTGGGAGGCAGGGCAGAGTCAGCTCACGCAGAGAACCACTGGCCTTGCGTTGTGCACTGACTTGTGCAGAAGGCTGCACAGAGAATAGCTCTTCTCGGATGTCACTGAAAGTGCATTCTCCATCTCCAGGGGTTGTATATTTGTGTTCAGCTGGCTGTTGACCAACACCCCAAGGTCCTTCCACCAGGCAGCTTTCCAGCCACTCTTCCCCAAGCCTGTAGCGTTCCGTGGGGTTGTTGTGACCAAAGTGCAGGACCCGGCATTTGGCCTTGTTGAACCTCATACAATTGACCTTGGCCCATTGATCCAGCATGTAATTTTGATACTATATATCAAAAATTGGTATTTGGATAGTGCCTAAAGGTTGCTGTTTGTTCTAGAGGGACACAAATGGAGAAATGAAACAGTCTGTGACCACAAGGGACTGCGGCATGAGGTGTAATCAGACAAAGGAAATGGGAAGAGTATTTAACGTCACAGGTATGTTGCCTAAGTGTAGGAGCAGGATAGATGGACTGACTGTCTCTGTGTTCCCAGATGTTCTCAAAATGAGCAGGAACTCACTACCACTGAGAGTTTTTATCTGAAAGTCAGTACCAGTACGTTTTTTCACCTCATATAAACAAAGAAAAAGAAGGGTTTGTTCTGCTTCACTGGAGCAAAAAAAATAACACAATAGACTTCCATTCAGGCACACAAATAGCAACTGTCCTGTGACTTCTCTATTTAAACGGGTATCCATGGTGAGATCTGCATAGCTTTCGTTAGATGCCTGTGGAACGGTGCTGTGGTTCACACTGCAGACAGGAAGGAAAAGACAGCTGAAAAATTCCCCTTGCAATGAATGAATGAATGAATGAATAAATGCAGTAAGATATCAAGTCGCTGTTGCATCACACTGCAAAAAATGATGCCTGCGTTCTCCACCGCTGCTTTACTATCCCTCCACTCTGCTTTTCCAGGCCCATTCAAATCAAATGCTTGTCCGTACTTGTAGGCACAACCGTGACCAACAGATGGTACATAAATAGGTGTAAAAAATGCAGCATTACAAGGGGCTTCCCTCGCGGGCTGCATTTCTTGTTTGTTTTCTTCTTTCTTCATTGGTAGCTGGGATTAGTAATCTGCTCCATGATACACGTGCCTGGGTCAGACGCCTCCAGGGTCTTGTCTGGCTCAGAGCACACAAGGATGACCTGGTACTGGAGGCACCAAGCGCAGATGTCTGCTGTGCAAGTGGCTTCTAGTGGCAACAGGGAAAGAGAAGCCAGGGGCAAGGCTGTCGCACTTCTTCAGCTGCTTGTTTTGGGGGGAGAGTGGCAGACCTGCCTAAAATTTAGAATACCACCGATACGTGTTTATAAAAACGTGTTTATATAATATACATAATATATATATTATATATAATATGTATAATATGTATAATATATAATATATATAATATATATAATATATATAATATATTAAAATACATAATATAATATAATATATTTATATACGTGTTTATATAAAGCTGTTTATAGCAGGGATCCGTGAAATAAAAATGAATATTGACTATCTGAGCTAATGAAGGATGACTTCCTGGTGTTGGAATAATTATTACAACTGTTCACAACAAAGATCAGCTCTTCTGCCACATAGGGGCTTCAAAAAATTGTGCACAGGACTGAAAAATAGGGCAAGACTGGGTTAAGGAGTGAAATACGAAAATACTGCCTTTGGGTTGTTATTTATAGTCTGCATTACAATACAGAGGGTTCACACTTTTGAGATCTTATCTGTACATGTATTAGCTAGAAACATTTTAAAATGTCATATTCTGGTAGTAAGTTGAATGTAAAAAACCTTTCATAGGTCATAACGTTCACCATAAAATTATTAGCAATGCCAGTGCTGGATACGAGTTGGAAGATACTGGTACACCAGTGATAATGCAGTGAACTTTAATTTCACCAAAACAAGTAGAAAAGCTGTTCCTGATTTTAAGGTAGACCCAGATCTGACCTACATATTTTTTTAAACGTTATGCCTAAATGCTAAAAATTGAAAATTTTAGTAAAAATGGATTCTCTCATTGCTGTCATCAAGGCAAAGCCTCCAAAGCTCTTGTATATACCTTTCACCATTAGTTTTTGTATTTTGCTTCCATGTGAAGACAGAAAGTGGACCAATCAGTAATCATCCAGTTTATTCAAACCCAGTCAGGAATTAGGTGCTAAGCCCAGCTGCTCTCGATACAGCAGCTACTGAAATGTGAAAGTGCCGTTAAAAAGATCTAATTTTAAAAGTGTTTTCCTGTGGAATCCAGCCAGCTTTTGAAACCAGACTTTCACTGTCTTCACTAAGCCATCCAAATGTTACAAAGTCTGGAACTACAGCTAAGGAATCCTGCCAGCCCGCGCGTGCAGGAGGATCATCTCGCATCGTTCCTCAGCTTGGCTGTCGGGGCGTGCCAGGATAGATGCTTGTGGCGTGCTGTGGCCCTCCCTCTCTTCGCAGGAGCTGAAGAGATGCCCCTGCTTGCGCCCTTAGGTCTGTGATCCGGAGGGGTGCTTGGTGCGGTCTCCGTGGACGGGCTGCTCGTGTACCCATGGAGCAAGCATGGGAAAAGGCAGAACTCGGCAGTGCTGGCAGCACGGACCAGCCGGGAGGAGCGAAATCAGAGTCTGGGGTTCTGCGAGGAGAGGGAGAGACGGGCGAGATTTATCAGGAGGTGGATGCAGAAAGGCCAGGCAGAGGTGGATGCCTGTGCAGTCCTGAGGGAGGCTGTGGGCGTCCGCACGCGTGGGGCACAGCCAGCGTGAGGAAGGTGCCAGGAGGCACAGTCAGCGGCCCGGGGGGTTTTATCTATGCTTGGGAAGCAGATGCCTGTAGAGTTAGAAGCAAACTTGTGGTTTCCAAATGTTCATGTTTGTCATTCTAGCAAGTTGGAGCAGATGGCAGTTCTGAATACCCTGGGCCCCATTTCTGGGCAGCGGCTAGAAACCCTTCAGGCCTCTTTGAAGAGTGGTGTGGATATGCCTGCTTAAGGAATGGCATCCTGGGATTTCCCGCTCCCGTCCGCTGTCTCCATTTAGGTGTTTATAGCACGCTCAGCACTCTGGAACGCATGCCCGGCAGCGGTGCCACAGGCTGGGGACACCCCTCTGGGTCGCAGTGGGTGAGCTCACATGCCCTGAGTTGTTCATCAGGGGTGGCGTGGGTCTGGCTCCAAGCCAGCAGAGTTACTGTGCTGCTCAGGTGGAGACGTACGAGAGCAGACATATCTGGGCTGTTTGAATGCCTTCCAGAAGCTAAATCATCCGTAAGCACTGCTGAAGTGAATTCAGCATGCTCAAAAAGTAGGGCACAGCTGATTTCCCATCACCATTCACCCCAATCAGGAGAGCAGAAAAAGTTTTGGGACAGCCTTGGTCACTGGCTGGGAGGATGTCCCAGCCGAGGGTCACCACCAAATGCGCCCACCTTCTCAGCGTGGCTGAGGGGCTGAGGCAGGCAGTACCAGTTTTGTGGTTGCTCCCCCAGACAAGCCAAAAGAAGTGCTCTTTTCCTTTCGCAGCTTGAGAGGACCTGCAGCTTGAGAGGACCTGCGCAAAGGAGGTGGAACTGCGGGCAGGCTTTGACCTTATGCATGTAACTTACACAGAAACCTACCATCTTCTAAAAGGATTTCTGAAGTGTGCTCATTAGCTTGTAGCAAATCTCGGTGTGCAACAAACCAGCTACCCTTACGCTGGTAAGACGTCTTGTCTCCCCAAATGAGGCTTCTTAGATTCTCCAGTTATTGCTAGAGCTAAGTATGAAGGACTTAGCCTTCATGTCTTTCACAGTTTGTTTTGTCTGTGCCTTTGGAGAGAACTGAAGCAGAAACTGTCCATCATACCAGCCATGTGCCTGGCTTTTGTACAGGTGTTCATCACAGACAAAGAGAGAAAGGAGGGAAAAGGCAAGAAGAACCTGTCAGAAGAATTAAAGGAGAGGCTGGAACCAGTCCTGGTCAATCCCCCTCCGTACCAAGTTCTACGTTGTATGACCTGAACTGGTAATTGAGGGCACCCAGTTGCTGTAAGGCCAGCTCACAGTATGGGGCTTTGGCAGTTTTCAACGTGTTCACCAGTAAAACTCATCCTGAAAGAAGGAGATGGAAAGCAGCTGAGGATGAGAAGGCTGTCATCAGTACTAGATGAGACACAGCAAACAAAGTAACAGGATAATAAAATGATGAGAAGTGGAAAGGACCTATTGAAAGCTGGTAAGTAGAAAATTAATTTCAGCCTGAAAGCACCACTTTGCCAGGATGAAATAAGAAAAGTTCTCTCAGGGAGGAAGCAAAATGCTCAGAAATCCAGGTTCCAACAGTGAAGTTCAATGTGAGCTGCAAATGCCTCAGGGAAATGGCACACAGATCAGCAAATAACGAATTACAGAAGTGGTCAGGATGCAATAAAAGCCTCAGTGCCCCTTTGAGATAACATTTGCTTTTACCTGGAGAGGTTCCTGAGAGGGTTGTGGGAGCTTGAAAGAAAGCACTAGTTCCAAAATTGCAAACCTCAGAAGCAGGAAGAAAATAATTGCCTCCCAAAGAAACACGTAGGTAAGAAGATGCCTTCGCTGGGAGAGGTCAAGTCAGTAACAACGCTGTCTTTAGTCATCACTGAAGTCCTGAAACCAGAAAGGCAGTCATGCAAGACAAAAAAATAATTGCTTTAAGGGCTGACATATTTTTTCTACTGCATGTTAAAGATGGGACGAATCCATGAAGTACAGCTCTGACTAGATCTCCAGATCCAAAATTCGCAGAAGATTGGATTTGGGATTTTTGGGCCAGGCAAAATCATCTGGACCTCTCAGAGTTTGGGAATGTCCAGTTCTGAGATTTTTTGGCTCAGGTTTTGCTCCAGTTCACCTAGGCAGATGAGTAAAGTCCTCTGCAGAACTGAACCAGGAAAGGACTTGGGGCACGTGGATTTTGTGCAGTCATGCACTAGCTGTGTTCATGCTCTGAAGAGCTGGGACATTGCTGCATTGTCACTGTGCCTGTGCTCCTCCTGCTTTTTGGTTGAGCTCAGTAGCACCGCACAGTTTTTACTACTCCTGCAGCTCTGTGGCCATGCATCTTTAATTATAGGGATGCTAGTAGTGCTAACTGCTCATAAGCTTTTGGGGCTGGGGACATCAATAAAAAGCTCTCTTTCCTCACCAAACCCTCCACTCATCAGCTAATCTCACCTTGCTGGAACACATAGTCTGTTCCTTGCAGACTTCATCACAGGAAGCCATAGCGCAGGATGTCATGGAGGACAGGAAGAGCCGCTCACCTACTGATCCTCTCCACTTCCTTGTGTGGGGACTTGAATCCATCAGTCATCCTGACCCAGGACCATTATGGGCTCCTCTGATTCCTCCTGTGTATTAAAGAAAGGGAGGAATGCTGCTGGTAAGGAATCAGGAAGAGTTGGAGAGAAAGACAGCTTGCGTGTCCCCACAGAGGAGCACAAGAGGGAGGAACCATGCCATCACAGTGGCTCAGAGCGGCGCCACACACAGCACTGCCGAGTAGGACGTATGACTGGTATTACAGGTAGTACTACTAGCACTACAGCTAGTATTAGTGCCTAATAACTGTGGGGTGGCTTTGTACCATGTCCTTTCGGAGTCATGACCCTGAGGGATGCCACCTGTCACTTCTGCAGAGGTTCTGACGTGCAGCCAGGTTGTGCTCCTGCCACACAGCGCGTGGGCAAGCACAGAGGCAGCTCCGTCGCTCCTGGCTTGCTGACGTTACGGCAGCACACCAAAACATGCTTTTATGCGTCATACTGGGTTATGACTCTCCTGAAGAGCTGCGGCCCAGGTCTGCTGCCGCAGGGATTGGAATGCTGGAAACCCTTGTGTTGTGCTGATTGGAAGAGGATCCTGAGGAGTCCTCACGGAGGTTTCAGCAAGTGGATGGGCAAAAGCTGCTATGGCCAATATACACCTGAAAGTATATAAGTGATGCTGGAGGAGGGAAGGGGAAGTAGAGGGGGGATGGGTGGGCAAGTGTGAGAGGTGATTGCTAGAAAGGTCAAGACACGTGGATAGGAAACACTGAAATTTAAGAGGATTTTTCTGGAATATCCTCCTCATCAATTTCTTCATCTTGGAGGAGGGCAAATGCGCCTTTCTTCTAGGTGAATTTTCACTTTATTGGGTAAAGATTTCCTGTCTTTTTGATAAATTCAGCTAAAAATGTCAGTGAACAGCAGCAGCACAAGTCCTGCATGTTCATAGATTCTTTATGGTTTGTCTTGCTATGGGTGGTTTCAGTCACTTAGGAAGGAGCTCTTTTCTACGTTCTCTCTTACCAGAAAGCTTTGTCCAGGTGTTTGCAGGCTGTTTGTGTTTTTAGACAATAAGCTGCCATGTCCAGAGATTTCAGTCAAAGGTCAAGGTCCTGTTGTGCAAGACAGGATATTTTTCTCAGAAGTTAGTTCCCAGAGAACTTCCAGGGACAAAAGAAGACTGTGGCCCAGCTGATGGCAGGGAAGCAGAAGACACTGATGAGACACTTATAATTCATGTAATGAGCATCAATCAGATGACACCAGCTGCCTAACCATTGTCAGGTAGTTTTATAGGCATTACAGCAGCAGCATGATCATAAAGAGAAATGATAGGGGTATTAAGTAGTGACGACTTTCAGGACAAGCTCTTCCCACTCATGAATGCAGGTTTATAGGAGATTGTATGAAATGAAATATAGAGTAACACCAATTAATTGAGTTGTATCCAAACTGAGTGCTGCCTTTTTATTGAGTGCTGCAGTCTCCCATCTAATGCCCACCTAATGCCTTAATAAGGCCCTGACTCCTGTACACACATTCAGTATACTCATCCCCATTTATACCTTTTTGCATGCAATACAAGACTGAACCAAGATTAAATCCAGTCCTTCTAAGTCTGGAAAATACAGGCACTGGATCAATTATAACGTGAGAGGAGAGTTTTAGCCAATGGAATTCTTGCCATTCACAAGAAAACTTTTTTAAATATAAATCCTCATGGAGATGTTGTGGGAAGGTCCATCGAAATTTCTCACAAGGGTTTCTAGAACATCTCAGCTACTACATTCACTGCCACTATGCAATGAGCTGGATTTTGAGGGTAGTTTTTCAGCTTGCAGTCTCTGTGTATGCATTCACAATTCTTCCTGGGTGACTTCCTTTTCCAACAATGAGCAACTGTCCATGCACAATTTGCAGTGTGTTGAAACGTGCATTGAGCCAAATTGGAACTTGTGGTTTAACAATCCCCCAAGACATTGACCTGGAAGGGACATTTGCCCTTTGTATGTTGTATAAAACCTAAAAGAGACCAGGAGAGGGATATGGCTTCATTATTCATGCATGATTCAGCATTCATTATTTGTTCCCCTTTGCTAAAGACTCCACAGGTGTCTTAACTCACTCTAGTCAATGGAAATTTAATTAATACAGGCAGTAGGCTACAAAGCACGAGCTGGCTGACCAACGCTGGTGTCTACTTTGGGGAGAGCTGAATCCCACCCTGCTTAGTAAGGTGGTGGACATATGTGTTCAGTGACAACAGCTGCATATGAGTTGAACTGAAACTGTGCATGAGATGGTGCGTATTGTCAGCAGGTCAGAAAAAACAGTGTGCTTATGGAAATTTTATCTCTGCTGCTGCTGAGCTCACTGTAGCGAGGCTATGAAAAAGCGAACTCACAGGCCATAAAAAGCTGAAAATCATGTTGCGTATAACTGAAAGGTCATTTCCCTGTGTTTAGGGTGAAAGGCACAGACCTGCTCTAGCTAAGCCTCGGAAGGTGTGATAACTTGTGAATTATTCATATGCCTGATTCCAGGATTAGTGCATCATTTAATTTATTCTGGATGTAATATGAAAAAGTTGAACTGATGCAGCATAAAGACATGCAAAAAGAGATGCACACTGTTTCCATATATAATAATAGTCACTTATTAATAGATCATGTTACATGCTAATATGCTTCATGTTAATATTTTTAAACTAAAATACAAGCAATAAATACTGCTCCCTAAGGCACAGAAAATGCATGCAAAACTAAAGTCTATGTTTTAATAGATTTGTTGTGCCCTTAATAGACTGAAAGTCAGGTAATCAATATACCTGACATAGTTTAAGCTACCAAGGCAAGTGAAAGCTCTGTGGTGAGGTGATTGCAGAACCATGGCCATAACCATTTTTGTCTGTAAATGAGAAAAAGGGAAGGTGAGAAAAACTTCTCGGCATTACTTCTTTGGAATCACAGTAACACTTTTCTGAAATCACAATGGCCTTTCTAATATTATAATATTCACCCTCTGTGCATTTATGTGCCTAATTCCTTTTTTCCCTGTACATGCAATCTAATACCGGCTCTGACTGAAATGGGAAAAATCTACTCAGCCCAGTAACTAAACAGTTAAAAATGTCATTCAACAATTTGCCAGGTCACTGTCACAAATACGTTGCTAGGTGACTGCAGATATTATCAGCTACTAAAATACATGCGTTTTCCAGATGTAGTCATCAAATAATTTTCAACTGAGTGGTTGTGTGTTACAATAAAGTTGAATGCCTATTTAAGGGTCTAAATACTTTAAAACATATAAGCTAATTTGAATTATATTGAAAACTGTTATCTTTTGTGAAAGTAGAGGAAAGGCATCCAAATTTAGGGTGATTTGACCATGGTTTTCTTGAGATTCGGCTCCCAAGGAACTGCAATTTTACACTATCCTCCTGGGTTTTGTAACTTCTGTGCATACCTAATGCTCACATTCTGCATATAATTATTCTACAGCTGATCCCTGTTGATTGGCATTTCTATCAGCTAGTGATATGACTCATTAACCCTTTTGGAAAGCAGCCTTTCCAAAAGTTAATAACTGTAGAGTTTCAAACTTCAGGCTGATGTGATACCCAGTCATAAAAACACATGAACTTTCCGGCAGTTTCAGACATCATTCTGGGAGATGATTTTTATCAACCAGAAGGAGTCTGGTTCACCTTGCAGGTCAAGATGCCCAAACATGGGCTAGTTGTCCAAGCTCCCATTCCTGGCAGTGACAGTGTCATCCGTGTCACCAGTGGGGCCAGGAGAACAGCTTAGCTCAGCGGATGCAGGTCTCTACATCAGGGTGAGCTGAAGAGCTCACAGACTCCTGGAGCGTACTAGCTGCATTGGCAGTGACTGTAGCTGGAATTTAGATACTCAGCTTAGGTGTAAAAACCTACGTTAAAGGGTTTTCATCTGCAAGCTGTCTCCATCCTCCAAATAATGGGTGCAATAATTGGATACAGTTATTTTTTAGAGTTGAAATCTATGGATTTATTCTGACCTCAATGTCTCTGAATGTACGTTGAGTAGATACGAGGTAGGGTTCAAAGAACATGTCACCGCTTGCATTTTTCTTAGAGCTGTGAACTGTAACATCTGTTTATGCTCTCTGGTTCAATGTTTGTCTAGAATGATGAAGAGATTACTTGGAGCAGTTTGGCAGGGACTTGCAAGATCACACTTTTCAGCTCTGACCAACTTGGATCAGAGGTACCTAGACGTGCATGGATTTCAGTGTAAACTGTCCATAAAGACTAATGTGCTAATATTAAATCCAAAAATACCTCCTCTGGCTCAGGAACTTCCCGGGCCACCAGCGATGGCAGACTGGATGTCTATTCTGAGAAAATACCACTATTTACTATTTTTCTATACTCTGCAAATTTTTCCCCAGACATCCACTTTTGTCTGCATACCAGAAATGCAGTACTACAACAGCTGGATCTTGGCCTGACCTGGGGCCTCTGCAGCACTGACTGTTATCATTTATGACTGTATAGGTGACATGGGGACTTCCAGCAGTGTATGGGGTTTATGTCATTGGTCTCCAGGGGGTAGTGGTAGGTATGGGAAGAAAGTGCCCGTTGCCCCTTGTCCTGTTGCTGGGCACCACTGAAAAGTGTCTGGCCTCATCCTCCTGACACCCACCCTTGAGATATTTGTAGGCATTTATAAGGTCCCCTCTCAGTCTTCTCTTCTTCAGGCTGAACAAGCCCAGCTCCCTCAGCCTTTCCTCGTAGAAGAGATGCTCCAGTCCCCTAATCACCTTTGTAGTCCTCCGCTGGACCCTCTCCAGTAGTTCTTCATCTTTCTTGATGTGGGGAGCCCAGAACTGGACACAGTACTCCAGATGTGGCCTCATTAGGGCAGAGTAGAGAGGAGGAGAACCTCTCTCGACCTGCTGGCCACACTCTTCTTCATGCACCTCAGGATACCACTGGCCTTCTTGGCAACGAAGACACACTCATATAGCTGTATTTGTTATGCCTAAGCTAGATCTGTTTTTACCACATCAAAAAAGGTTTAGATAAAATAGAATGTCCGCGTGCTCTGTTCTAAGAGAGTTACGTAGCATTTCACAGTCTGACTGCTAGAGGCTGTGCTGTTATGCCATTGCTCCAGGGAGAAGTGGCGTTGTAGGAGAATTGTTGCTCTTCCTCTCTTACCTTCAGTAACATCAGATAATATAACAAGAGATGTGAGTTGTGGCTTGGGATGTTCAGGCTGGACCAGATGGCCTCTGGAGGTCCCTTCCAGTCAGCATTTCCAGAGTCCATAGAAGACCTACACTCGTCTGAATCAGTAACTCAAGGCAGCTATTCCAGAGTGTCTCAAATGGCTCCACATGTTGAAGTGACAGCAACTGAATCATGCCCCTTAGTCAACACATTTAATGGAGAGTGATGCAGCTGAACAGCTCCTAGACAAACCAGCTGTTTGACAATTCACCAGTGAAGCAGTTGGATGTAACCAGCGCCTTTTGGGACAGCCTAGTGCATCTGGCCTGCCCTTCGGATGTCCCTTCAGAAGGACATGTATCTGTTGTAGATTCTGTGTCGTATCTATGTGAATATCTGGGGTGTCTGGTGATGTCTCCAATGGCAAAACACACTTGTGTTTAGGCAACTGAATCAAGCCCTGGATGTCTCCTGGGGTGAGCAGAAAGGATTTTCCTTTTTCATCTGCAGCAGAGCAGATTTCAGGATATCCTCAGTGGCTTGTTCACCTTAAATAATTGTTCTCTGTGAGGCTGTGGTTGGTACTTTTAGCTTGCAGAATCCCAGCACCCGGTCAAAAAATGCACAACTGCCCCACTACACAAATGCTGATCTGGGATAAAGCCCTGCTGTCAGATTACGTTTGTTCAAAATATGTAGTTGCCTAACCAGGGCCACAGTTCAGACTTACATTCACGGTAGCTCATTTACACATTGTTTGGGTTTGCCTTGTTCTTTTACTGTCATCCAAACTGGAGGTTGGTGGAGGTACTGGGCCTACTGGTTTTATGGGGAAAAGCCACTCTGTAGCAGTTCCCCCAGCGGTAGTGCACGTAGTGACACAGCCTGTATCCCATTTCCATCCTGATGTTTTAGCACAGCACAGACCCTTTAGCAAAGGGTCCTGAAACAATGAAAAGCATCTGTAAAAGGGCCAAGCACATCAGTGTGCACCGTAGGGACAGTAAGGTGGTCTGTCGGTCCTGGAACGGTTGGTGGCATCGTGAGCCGGGATGTCTGCCTGTTCCAGCGCATTACAGATACTGCTTGGCCGACCATCTGCATCTCTGGTGGCTATCACTGCTGGTGAGAAAGAGGGAATACCCAGTGCTGATGGCTGAACCACTGTCCCAGATAAAGGAAGAGATTCTCACTAGCCAGCACCTCTTCTAGTAGCTGGCATCTGAAGGATTCAGGCCACCACCCAGCCACGTCAGGTATACTGCTTTTCCAACCCTTTCCTTGTTTCATTTTTGTATTTATTTGTTTCTCCTCTGGAACCCTAAGCTTTTAGCAGGCTTGTGGCCAGGCCTTGGGCACGTTGCTACCAGGTTATGTTAGTATGGCCTCTCGTACGATCACCAGACCCAACCGAGCAACATGCTTCCAGGCCTGACCCACCTTGCTGGCTTTGCTGGGTGTAACACCCGTGCAATCCTGTCCTTTAAAAAATAGAAAGTGATTAACAAAAAAGTGATATTTGGAAACCCAGCCATTTCATTTGAATTGGCATACTTCAGGGGAGCATGAGGTGGGGACAGGACTGAGTGGGAGGGCGGCATCAGACTGGCAGCAGGGAAGCTCTGACCATGAGCCCACCACAAGCCTCTTCTCACCGCAGGATGCTCCCTCCCGTTGTCTAGCTGCAGTGCCCTATCATGGAGCATGCGAAGACCATGGGTCATACATGAGGTATGCTGCCACACAAGACAAATGCTGTTACCTTAGCTCTGCCGAATTAGTCCTTTACATTACTTCCAGGTGAAACCATGGCCCATCTGTAGATTTAAGTTAATATTACTTAAATCAGTTGTTACTCAAGTGCAATTCTTGTAGCTCTCTCGTTATGTGTAGTTCATGGTGCTTCCCAGAAGACTGAGTACCCTTGCTTTTCTCAGCACAGGTGTTGGGATATCCGTAATAAAATATATTCCTACTGAAGTTTCTTTTACTGCAATGGCAAAAGTTTCCAAAAAGACATTTAAACTGTGGAAATTTCAGTTAAAATGAATTACATTTAAAATTAATTCTCTCTCATGAATCTGAACAACAGATTGCCCAGATCTTGGAGCAAAAGTTCCAAAAGGAGCCTCCTACAACAAGGAAGGCTAGGGATGTGCACAATGCACTCTGGAAATGGAGGAAGTATTGCAGGTCCGGCAGCCGGTTCCATGGGCCAGCCCATTTCCTCTGCTAATGAACTACCTGATGCTTGGCTGCTGTTAGCAGAACCCAGCAGCCACTGTGTGGGTCCCCTCCGCTCGTTCTGTGCCGCCTCAGTGGGCAAGGGGACATTCCCTGTCTGGTGGGAACGGCGGTAGCCCTGAAAGAAGTATTCTCCTTTCATATTCTGGTTTTAAGAGTTGAAGTTCAGACAGACTCTATATTGCAACCAATTGCCAAGCACTGATGGGAATCTGTATTAATATTAAGAATTTTGGACACATAGTAACAACAAAGGATTAATACAGCTTTGCTTGAAAGCCGAAGTTAAATGGGGTTATTTAGGAAAAAGCACTCTTACTTCTTTAAAGTACAATTTCATTACATGAAAACATCATGAACTAACATTTATTTGGAAAATGCATATTGGTATTTTACGACTACTTTCTAGCATTTCCAGACCAAATAAGTATTTTCTAGAGTATTTCTATTCTGTAATGAGCTATTGCAGTTCTGGGTGATGGGATCAGTCAAGAAACTAACAGTCTACATGCTTAACATCAACAACAGTAATAGCAGTAGTAGTAATGATGAACAACTTCTCGTAATTCTGAATAAACCTGAAAAAGTGGGAAAAGCTCAGTTTTACGTTTTGGCTTTTTTCTTTGTGAGACCAACGTAAGCTTCTGGTGCGTCATTTGTTCCTGCCTCACGAGCTATTGCAGTATACTGAGATTTACAGGGATCTGTTTAGTTCATCCCTATTCTGAGAGATGACTCGATTGCAGTATAGAAGCATTATCAGAGGAACAAACTAAGCGCTGTTTAATTTAGCAGAGACAAGAATAACACGGAAGAGAAGTCAAGACTTAAAGCTTTATTAGCAATGAATACTATTTTAACAACATGTGCAAATAAGATTAGAACAGATTACCCAATGAAAATGGGGCGTTCTCCATTAGTTTTTGTCTTCAAAACAGGCACTTGAATGTCAAGGTGATTCTGACCTTTTCTGTAACAGTCTTGCATGTGGACCACTCTGTCAGGCGGAGGGAGACCTGGGGGGGACCTGCCCTGGGGGCAAAGACCAGGACACCAAATTTTCCTCTTCTCCTAACCCAGTTCCCTAATCACCATCGAGCAATTATCTCTCCCCGTCGGCTCTAAAAGGAAAACAAGTGATGATTTAGCTTAACTTAAACGGCTAATGATTTTTCAGAGATTCAGTGTCTACAAGAACTTCCCTAAATTAAGCAGGCTGGATCACAGTGGAATATAAACACGCTTTTGGTGACCAAGACTTCAGTATTTCTCCCTTCCCTTCAAGGGCTGAGGGTGCAGCTCCCGTCTGCTTAGCTCAGTCTTCTACAGGGGCTGCACACAGCGGTACCGCTGTACTGACAGCCTGATACATTCAAAATAAACTTTGGTACTGGTGGGTTGTAGTAAATGTCATGAAGTTTTTAAAAGTGGGATTTCCCTACAGCCCACTAGAGAGGTGTTAAGTAATTAAAACAACATGTGTGTGATTGTTTATTTAAAGGACATATTAAGTGTAGTTTAATGGGCCAGGAAACTTTGCTGTTTCAAAATAAAAAGTGATTAACAGTTGACTGTGCTTTCTAAAGCTGTTGCATCAGCTTCCGCTGTTTAGCCTGTTGATCTTATACTTCAATATTTTGAAAAGTAAATTAAATTAACTTTCTGGTGTTAATATGCATTGCACATATGCACAGACACCCAGATTCTCTCATTTTGGGTGAGACCATTAATGTATTTGTAGAAACATTTGAGAGAAATCTATTTACTGGTTTATCTTCATCACAAAACAGCAAATAATATGGAGGCAATATTTTGTTTTTTCACATGAAACACTGCAATATGGTCCCACACGTCCCAGGATTGGTGCTGGGAGGAGTAAGTCATCTTTTTCAGGATGCAATTGTAATTGCACCCCTCGTGGTGTGTAGTTCATGGTGCTTCCTGGCAGCCTGCGTACTCTTGCTTTTCTCAGTACGGATGTCAGGTTATCTTTAATGAAATGCGTTCCTACTGAGATCCCTTTTAATGCAATGGCAGAAGTTTCCAAAAAGACATTTAAACTGTAGAAATCTGTAGGAGTAGCAACACTTACGGATCAAGCCAGTCTCCTGTACAACTTACAAAGTCTGCCTCACAGCATGCGCTGCTACTGAAGGCCATTTTTTACAACAGGAATGATTAAAAATAGAGTAATTCTTATTCCTAAAGCCTGTATGTTTTGCCTTATTCCTAATGACTTTTGACATAACTCTGTAAATTTTTGTCCCTCTCACTGTGCTGGAAGCGTGCTCTCCAGTGTTCCCATTGCATCTGTCCACCAGGTGAATTTAATTTTCCCACAGGATTTACTTATCAGCATTTTGTTGCCTCTGAGCCTGATTCAGCCTGAGTGGCACAAGGCTGGTTTTGAGAGCATGCATGGTCCACGTGAACTGCTGGAAGCAAAAGAGCGAACCATGGCTTAAAGTCTGGGGCTTGCTGATGAGTTGGCACGAAGTAAGGAGCGGTGGTGAGAATAAGGCTAAGTTAATGGGAAGGTTACTGTGTGGCTTTGGGGCGCTCGGGGACTAGAAAGTGCGGGACGGGAGGCATTTTACTGGCATACCGATGTTCCATCAGAGAGAACATACACTTTGAACGCGGGATGAAGCAACTGGGATTTGTTTTGCCTTTTTTTTTTTGCTTCATTTGACCTGTCTACACACGTCTAAGCCTCAAATTCCAAACCAAGCTTTAATCCCTTCTCCTCTGGAGCCCTTGGAGGTAGAAAACAAAGTTGTGGTAAATCATATCGTTAGACTTTAATAGCCAATGAACAGTAAGTAACATTTTTTCCTCCCAAGGGAGTTATTTAATGTTTAATGAAAATACCAATTTGCATAATTCACTTGCAGTATAAAGGTCACCATCAGTCTGTCACTAGGATAACAAGGTAATTACTTAAGATAACTATCTCCCAGCCATAAAAGAATGTTAATATGTTGAAAAGGACAATTTGAAACGATTGTATTTTAATTATTATATCATCTTCACGCTCTTTTTCAGAATGTCAGAACTTCTGCAGCACATCTCTCAAAGCTGCGCATTTCTCAAAAGCAGTGGATATTGAGACCAAGCAGCCCAGGCTTTGGTACTAGCTCCTAAAAACCTTTGATTTGCTCCACTCTTTTCCAGCTGTCTTGTTCACCTTCAGTATTTGACAGTTAACATCTGCAAATCTAGATAAATGGCAACAACATCCATGAAAATGAGAAGCCTGAGGGAGTCGGAGTGTCGGCGTACAAGAAGGTGTCTTGGGCGAAGATGTGGTGGTCTCGTGCCGTGTTCCCTCCAAATGTCGGGAACGGTCTCACTCAGTGCAGGGTCAGGAAGACCCTGCTCCAAACAGACCACTTTGTCGTACTCCACCACAAAACTCTGATGGGCCACAAATAAAATACTATCCAAATAAGGGCCCATGTCTTTTTATGTTGTGGTCTAAGAGGAAATAGAAAGTGGCTCTTAGTAAAGCACGACTAGGCCAATAGCTGGAAACCTGCTGAGCCTTTGCACAGCCAAGCCCAGCCAAGGACATTAGACATCAATACGTTCACATAGGAGGAAGCAGCTCATGGAAGCATCTGCTGGAACGGCGTGTCAGCTCCAGCCATTGACTCCCCTACAGCTGCACACGATGGGCTGCTTAGGGCCAAGGGCCACCACCACACCCAGGTGGTTTTCAAGGAAGATCCAAGGCTGGCATCCAGCTGCCTGCTGTGCTGGAGCACTCTGCGTTCGCAGAGGAACCTGTGTCAGAACCAGCCTGCAATAGGGACTTCCTAAGTTGCTGGTACATGCATTGCAGCCGCACTCATACAGGAGTATTCGTGGCATTGGAGCAAACAGCATCACTTTATACGTCAGTGTACGTTCTCCGGCTCCTCTGGGGAGACTCCTACCAGGGCCATCAGCAGTGCTTGTAAAGGTGGAGCAATCTTATAAGCTCCTTTTCCCCTTCACTGTAAAGCCAGGATGATTCCTCTCTCCTACTGTGGGATGCACCATAAGGGTGGCTTTAACACTGGGAAGTGACCCTGTGAGTTACTTACATGCTGTTTACAGAGGGACAGACCTACTTTTTCAGCTCAACACAACAGACCAAAACCACACTATGTTTCATTTAATGATTATTCCTGCACAAAGCTTTCAAATAATAAGCACTAACCTATTTTCAGCCTGAGCAAGCTAAGCATTTCATTTAGTATTCACTTGACTCCACTTTACCTCATTAAAACCTCTGCTGCATTGGAGAAGATGAAGAGGGCAATATGATTAAGACAACATGATTAGGACAGGGCAGACTGGGTTTCCCTCAGCTGAGAGTTGAGGAGATCCTGTTCTTCCCTTTAAAGAGGTGCAGCAGGCAGTGCTGGTCCCCTGGCCAGGCCAAGGTGGAGGTGAGCTCCAGGCACTGGGTGCTCTGCAAGGTGATGCTTCGGTGATAAGCCTTGCACTCTGTGGAATGACCCCAGCTGTTCACCTACATATCCCCAGAGTAGTATTTCTTGGGGATACGATATTGACAACTCCTCAGCTCTCCTCTGATGTGATTCAGAAAGCATCTTATGGCATTTACACAAATAATCGTATATATAGATGTGTTAGTGCCACTGTGAAATAGAAGAGATGCAGCAACTATATTATTAAAATCCTGGCAGCTATGAAAAGATGGGGGACATCAGCTGAGTCTGTGTGGTGTCCCTGCCACAGCAACAATGAGGTCCTGCAGGTGTTAGGGCTGATGTCCTGGCCTGGCCTCAGCCCGTCCCCGTCCCCAGGGAGGTGCCCGGTGTCCAGGGCTGGGGCTGTCCCCGCTGCCCCCCGCCTGCTCAGCTTCCTCCTGAGGAGCTGAGGCACCACACCGGCTTTCCATGGCCAAGGATGTAAATGTGCAATGTCTGCAAAATCTGTCTTCTCTTTGTATTTAACCACAAAACTTCTTTTTCCACCTCCTCCCAAAGCAAGACCCAGGACAACAGTGTAACAGTCAATGCTGGATTTAGGCAGATTTGTGGTCAGAAAGTCCTCTGCTCTGCAAGCCCTCCACCATCCTTGGTGAGCCAGGGCATGACCACTCCAGGCCTAATTTCCACCTCCTTCCCGGCTGCCTTGTCAGGAGCCAGCTTGGTTGGGATCTGCGGCTGGTCACTTCAGTTTTGAATATAGGTCCTGTGTGATTTCCAAATGCAAAACTCTCATTAAAGAGAATGGGAGTGCAAGAAAAATAGGCTTTAGAGGACTGGCCTGTCTAGTCAGTCAAGAGGCCAATCCAACAGCACAGAGAAAAGGAAGGTCCTTAGAGGATGGTATTCCTGACACACAAAAGTATATAAACACACACCAAAGGCTTTTTTGGTATCCTTCCTGACAGTGGCCAACAGCACATATATGGAAAAGCTTCCCAGGAGCAGCGTTCCATACAATAGCCCAGCCTTAAGCCATCTGAAGTTTAGGTCTCCTTAAACCACAAGTGGCATCTTTGTCTTTAAAATAATTAATATAACTCAGCATCTAAAATAATCCCATGGAGTCATACGTTCCCTTGTTCTTCAGCATTTCAATCATTCCAGCTACTTCACAGTGTCATAAAACACATTTTGAGGAAGAAAAATATCCAAGAAGTTCCCTAGAGCGAAATATTTAAAAATAAACGCAACCTCTGACTCCTTAAAGCACATACCTAAATCATGTTGTTTCAGAAAGCGCTGAAGGCTCTGGATGAGAAGGACAGGGAAGTTCTGGCCGCTCCTTGGTGCCCGGAGCCCACGCGTGGCCGGAGCTGTGGGCACCCCACCAGCCTGCGTATGATTGATTCAGCCTGTGCCGAGCTCTCACTCAGGGTTATTTGCCCGCATGAGCTCAAAACCTGAAAACGACTAAACCGGTAAAAATATGACTCTTCTCCAAAAATTCTGGAAGTCCCATGTACGCTAACAGAGGAGCGGTGCATCAGCGCAGGGCTCGGAGCAAAGACCAGAAGCGCTGCTGGGGGACGGGAGCCGTCCCTGCTGTATCGCTGCGCCTGCAGCCAAGAAAACTTGCTCTCCAGCTAGCAACGAGTAACGTGAAGTGGAGAAATTGTCTTCATTAGTGTTACGCATTTTTCCTCTTCAACTAGAAGTTTAAAGGAGGCGCAGAGGCCTGGCTGGACCTCAAATACTGTGTTAACTGAATCTGCAAATATGTAACACCCCGCTGTTCATATTCTGCTGCTCAGGTGGTTTCTGGTAGCCCCCAAAATGACAAGAATTGTCTCTAGAGTGCTCAAATTATTTAAAATAACAGTTTCCTGTTCTCATACACTATAATTTTATATTCATTTTCTTTGGGAATGTCTGAAGGAAATGAGGTTGAGCCAAGACCTGGATTTAGGCACGCATTTTTCCTTTGAGTACCAAAAAGAAAAGGTTGAGACACCTTCATTTAGGAGGCCTTGATTCATCATTCAGCGCTAGCTCCTGAACTTGCTATGCCTCATCGTCACTGTGCATAATGAATATTTCTGAGCACCCGGAACACAGTCGGTACCCAAGAACCGATGCACCCTCGTTCGGGAAGCTGGGAAGCGTTGGCCTCGGAGAGCAGCAGGTCTCTGACATGAAACCCTTGGCGAGTGCTTAAGGCAAAACCAGTCTGCCTTGAAGGGAAAAGGAGGTAGAAGCAGACAGGGTCTCCCCCTGCTCCGCCCCTCTCAAAACTAATTATGTGACTTAAAAGCTCATCCCTTAATTAGCCTCGAAATAAATTACACTGGCTCCTCCTGGTGGCTGATCACACCAAGCTCAATCTCAATCTGCACGGATGCGGTTATTAGCGATTAGCGCTCCTCTTCATTTGGATGAGCAGCCATGCATTTTATGTATACTGCAATGGAGCCTGGAGCCTTCAACCAAAACCACCCAGCCTCCTGTTGTACCTGTCACAAATACGAATGGCCATCACATTTGACTCTTGCATTGTTCACGTTTTGCTAATCATTGGCTGTTGATAACAGCAGCCTTTGGCATCACAGGAGGTTGAGGCTGGGGGGCTGCAGGGGCACAGCTTGCCAAGGGGCTATACCCGGCATGTGCTTCTGGGATTCAGCTGGGCACATTCAATTCCTAAAGGAAAACTGGAAAAACACAGCTGAACAGCTTACTGGTGGAGAGGGAACACCTACAGTCAAATAATAAAGGAAAGCAGCTGGATTATGATTAGAGACAGTTTGTGTACTCTAAGCAAGCCCACCTCAGATTTGTTTTTTAATGGGACAACTCCCCTCTGCAGTACCGGGGAGCCAGCGTCCTCTGTCTGGGGAGGCTCACCACAGGACGGGGAGTGCAGGCACGTCAGAGGATGCTGTGAATTTTCCTGGTAAAATCTGAATAAATATTCTGCAGGAAAGCAGGCCCAGTGATTGAGCGTGCTGGCAGGCTAGCCTGGAGACCTGCCGGCATTTGAAGGACTGTGGTTATAATTACTGTCACCATTGCTTGCATCAAGAATTACAACCACATGAATTTGGAGCCTCATCACTTTTAGTCAGTGCTTTGAAGCTGTCTCTCTCTCATGCATGCCCAGTGGTTTTCTTGACCTATTTTTGGACAGTGAGAAATTATTTATTTTTGTGTCTAGATTTCCTAGTCAACCATGATAATACAACAAACAGGGGACTGGGGGGAACAGGAGAGATACCTGGCCCTGCACTCTGGCCCAGGCGATGTACCCCAACAGGGAGCAGCCTTGGATGTAATGCAGACTGGTGTTAACGGAAAGCCATCTTACTGAACAGAATACAGAAAGGGGAAGAGGATTACCTCAGGCTGTGTTTTGTCAGATGTTCTGTGAAGAAGAAGAAATTCACAGAAGCCAGAGTCTGCTACAGGTGTGAGGTATGAGACCTCTACCAGTTCCGTCCCCACCCCTCTCTTTCCTGACAGCTGAAGTGTTTAGTAACTGAGCTGCATCGAAGGTGTATCTGGTTGTTGTGGTGAAATCATACAACAGCTCAGGGGAGCATTTGTAGTCATTCTTGCAGTAGGATAAGTTACTGGGTTTATGGTCGAACAAATGGATCTGTGCTCCCCGTTACATCTGCCTGTCTGTTGTAGCTCCAGCACAGGTGGTGTGGAAGCAGCCCTTGCATACAGCTCGCATATAACATAGTAGGGGTTGGAAGGGACCTCTGTGGGTCATCTGTGCTTCAGATCCAGCCCTCTTCTGTTAAGCCTCAACAAGCATCCATCCATAGGCACCCTTGACCCTGGCGCTATGTCATCTCTCTGCGCAGATGGAGCTGAGGAGCACACCTTCACCAGAAGGAAGAGAAGCAGGAAGTCAGAGGACACCAGAGTTTTCAACAAGCACATAAAAGAAAAGACAAAAGACTGTCCCGTCTTGTCTCAAGAATGAGAAAAAAGCCCACAAAAAGAAGAGAAAAAACAGAAAAATGGATAGATGTGGTCACAGATCTGGGCCAAGGACACAGAAGATTGTATCCGCCAGGCTTCTCCTGCTGAATAACATATTTCTCTCAGTTTGGAAATCAGATGACTGATGAAACATATACCCCAAATGAGTAGAAAGGAAGAAGGTTTGAAATAACTTATGTCTATATATATATAAATGGGGGAAATGTAATTTAAACGTGCAAATATGAACAGCAGTAGAGTTAATATAGCTAGTGGGAAGCCCTCAGAATTTGGGTGCATCTGTAAAACTTAGCTTCCGCATGGCTCAAGGGGCTGGTACAGGAGTGAAGACCTCTTCAACTGCAGCATCTCTACGAGCAACGTGAGCATGGGCACCTGGATCAGACTAAGGCTCTGTCTAGCCTTGTACTCTGCCTCTTCTACTATCTTACAGCAGATCTCCAGAAAAGCTCCTGAGAACAAGACAATATGTAGTTTTACCTCCCTGAATTGAATATATCCTGGCCCAGCCTCCAGCAATCTGTGGCTCAGGGACTTCCTGAGCCAGAGGTAGTATCTTTACGTTCAGCAGTTGCTCATGGACACCTGGCTGAGTCTGTTCTTCTCACGGAGCATGAATCCACGCTATTCACTAGCATGCAGCTGTGCCACCTCACTGAGGGATGCCCCACTGGTGTTGCTGTCCTAGTTCAGTGGCATGTGCTATATTTTCACTTTATCTAGGCTATAAAGTCAATATGAAATTTTTCTAAAATGCAGCACTGAAAAATTGAGAGGATTATTTCTATAGGTGTGAAGACTTTGAAGGTGACAGTATTATATTTCTTTAGGACTGACTTTGTGTTTGTTCCTGCCGTGCCCAGTCTGAGCAGATCCTACGATATGTTGGGAATAGCTCTGTGCTGCAATCTTTTTTTCCAAAGTGTATCTGTGTGTCAATCCATTCTTCTCCGTATTTAAAGCAAGTGGTCCATTTTCATATAATTGTTATGTGGAGTCAGAGGCAAATATTGATAGATAATGACAGAATTTAATTTATTTCTTTGCAGAAGATTGATTTTTCTTGGGCTTCGACAGCCCTGGCTGTCTTCCCAGAAACATCTCTGAATTTATCATCACTGGGTGCCAAACTGTGACAGAAGGAACAAGTTTTACATATAAAACTCCTCAAACTGTGGGGACATTTCAGCATGATGAAGTTCCAGCCATCACCCTGAGTGCCATAGAGTAAGGACAGCTGAGAGGAATCGAGGCAGTGAATTCAGGTGTCCATGGAGGGAGATCAGCTTGAGAGAGGGGTGTCCCTATCTGCCGAGGGATAATCACTCCTCACACCTAACTTTTGGTCCATGCTGAAGATCATTTCCTTCTCTGTCACAGTTGTGTCTAGGCAATGAGTGAAAGAAATGAGAGCGTAAACTAAGACAGACTTGCCCATCTGCAATATTTTGCATGCTCCAATACTTGGAGCCACCGTGGGAACCCAGCTGCTCAAATCGTTGATGGGCAGAAGTCTCACTTCGTATTGCCTTGGCAGAGGAAAGTTCATGGCCTCGCTTTCTCAGTCTTCCCTGCTGCCCAACCTCGTGAGCTTTCATAGCTCCCTCCTGATCGTTGTTTCTGCAGAGGAGCAGGATGAAGCCCACTCCGGAGGCACGTGCAAGGTGACATTCCTCGGAGGCACACAGAGATGCCGCTGCTGATGTGATGAGCACTGTAATTATCGACATGAGTCACTGGAGCTGTACACACTTGTACCACAGCTGAGCTTAGCTGTGGTGCTCGTCTAGTAAAGTATAGCTTTAGTATCTACCCTCGGTATCATCCCAGAAGACAAATTAGGAGCCAAGGTAAAGTAAGCTGAATGTTATACTAAACTGGAAATGTTAAATACTCTATTGACTTCATTAGCCTGGACTTAGAGTGAAGATATTTAGGCATAGTGCCAGGATCCTTGCCCCTCCCCAGTTGATGGACGGCAAGATGGGGACCGAGGGGCAAAGCCCCTCCCACTCTACGGGAAGACCAGATTCAGGACTACCTGAGGAATCTGAACATACATAAATCTATGGGACTTGACGAGATGCATCCCAGAGTCCTGAGGGAAGTGGTTGATGTCATTGCCAAGACACTCTCCATGGTATTTGAAAGGTCATGGCAGTCAGGCGAAGTCCATGGTGACTGGAAGAAGGGAAACATTGTGCCTATTTTTAAAAAGGGTAGGAAGGAAGACCCTGGGAACTACCGACCTGTCAGCCTCATCTCTGTGCCTGGGAAGATCATGGAGCAGATCCTCCTAGAAGCTATGCTGAGGCACATGGAGGACAGGGAGGTGATTCGAGACAGCCAGCATGGCTTCACCAAGGGCAAGTCCTGCCTGACCGACCTAGTGGCTTTCTATGATGGTGTGACCAGATCAGCGGACAAGGGAAGAACTATGGATGTGATCTGTCTGGAATTCTGTAAAGCATTCAACACAGTCCCTCACAACATCCTTCTCTCAAAATTGGACAAATATGGATTTGATGGGCAGACTGTTAGGTGTATAAAGAATTGGTTGGAAGGTCGCAGCCAGAGGGTAGTGGTCAACGGCTCGTTCAAATGGGCGCTGGTGACAAGTGGTGTGCCTCGTGGGTCTGTACTGGGACCGGTACTATTTAATATCTTCATCAATGACTTCGTGAGACCGAGTGCACCCTAAGCAAGTTTGCAGATGACACCAAGCTGAGTGGTGCAGCTGACACACCAGAAATATAGGATGCCATCCAGAGGGACCTGGACAAGCTCGAGAAGTGGACCTGTATGAACTTCATGAGGTTCAACAAGGCCAAGTGCAAGGTCCTGCACCAGGGTCGGGGCAGCCCCCGCTATCAATACAGGCTGGGGGATGAGGGGATTGAGAGCAGCCCTGCTGAGAAGGACTTGGGGGTACTGGTGGATGAAAAGCTGGACATGAGCCACCAATGTGCGCTCGCAGCCCAGAAGGCCAACCGTACCCTGGGCTGCATCAAGAGAAGCATGGCCAGCAGGTCGAGGGAGGGGATTCTGCCCCTCTGCTCTGCTCTGGTGAGAGCCCACCGGGAGTCCTGCGTCCAGCTCTGGAGCCCCCAGCCCAAGGAGGACATGGAGCTGTTGGAGCGGGTCCAGAGGAGGCCACAAAGATGATTCGAGGGCTGGAGCACCTCTGCTGTGAGGAAAGGCAGGGAGAGTTGGGGCTGTTCAGCCTGGAGAAGAGAAGGCTGCGGGGAGACCATAGAGCAGCTTCCCAGTACCTGAAGGAGCCTATAGGAAAGATGGGGACAATCTTTTCAGCAGGGCTTGTTGCGACAGGACAAGGAGTAATGGTTTTAAACTAAGGCAGGGTAGATTTAGACTAGATATAAGGAAGAAATTTTTTACCATGAGGGTGGTGAAACACTGGCACAGGTTGCCCAGAGAGGTAGTGGAGGCCCCATCCCTGGAAACATTCAAGGCTAGGTTGGACGGGGTCCACCTCTAAAGGTCCCTTCAAACCCAAAATTTTCTATGATTCTAATAAGGTCAGCTCCCATGAGTGATGTGGTGATCATAGAAACTAAGGCTCACCTGAACAGCAGGCACTATAGGAAAGTTAAAGGCAAGGTCACGCATGTACACGAAACAAAAATGTAGGTCATAGTTATAGATTGGTGCTTGGAAAAGAATGATTTAGAAAATAATTGTGAAGGCCTGATGAGTCACTAAGAGCACATGAGCTCCCAGAGTGTTGCAGCAGCCAAAAAGCAAAATGTCAGGTGTAAACAATGTCGTTTCCACTGAAGACAACAATACTGATTGCAGTATTGGCTCCTCACTTCTCATTTCCATGTCTTAAAAGAATGCTGGCAAGCATAAAAGGGTTCAGAAAAAGTCTGCAATAATTATTTGAGATCTGGATAATTCTTCCAATGAGAAATCAAAGGAACCCAATCTCAGCAAAGAGAAGATCCTATGAATACCTGTGGAAAGAGACACCAGGCAATAGAAAACTCTAAGCTAATAGGGAAAAGGCTAGAAGCTGACAAGTGTTCAATTCAGACTAAAAGTAGAGCTCATTGAGGAGAAAGAATTAGAGATTTATAGTTAGGGAATTCTCTCCAAATGTAAGGAGCAATGAGTAACATTTCATGAGATCTAGTTTATCTCTGGGAGAAGCTGCAAGCCTGAGGAAGTACGTACTTGATGAAACTGTGTGGTCCATGCCATGCAGGACATGAGAGCAGATCACTGCAATGTCTTGCTGGGGCATTTCCATCTCATGTAGAGTGTCAGCTTGTCAGATTGCCTAAACTGGATATATACTGGTTCACATCCAGTCTAACTCCGAAGAGCAGTAAGTTGTCTCCTGGCCAGGGAAACCCAGACACAGACTGGAGAGTACAAAAATCCCACCATTGGAGCGTATGGTCAGCTCAGAATGGCTCCCATTGACTTTTCCTATCTACTATATGCCATCTAAAGCAAGCCTCATAGTGTCCCATGCCTCTCCCGAATCTCGTCTACATTATGCCATTACCTACATGCTTCACATTCAGAGTTACACTGCAAAAAGCCACATCTGGCTGTGTGGGAAGCAGCTGTGCCTGTGGTCAACATCTGCAAGGACCATGCTTGCACCCACAGCTTCATTGGCAAGAAGATTTGCCAGCAGCAATCTGAAGAAATAGCAGACATAAAGTATGGACAGCTTTTTACAACTGAGCAGCGCTGGTTTGCATTAAAGTTGTTGGAAGCTCTATAGACACATGGAAAGGTCAGAAACTAGTCCTTGGCTGCAGCCAGGGACGGCCAGCTTTTGCACCAAACTGCATGTGGTACTTGGGAGACCGTGTTGGTACCTCATGTGGTCAGCAGTCTTTTGCAGTTAGGGCTGCATGCCAGAGCTTGACATATGACAGACATCCTCCGTTTCAGACCCATCACTCAGTAAAGCAGCTGAAGAGAGAAAGACAGAGAGGGAGAGAGAGAGCCAGGCAGGCACTATCTCCCTCTTCCCCAGCATCCTTGGAAGCAGCCTTGGAGCAATCAGCTGAGAGCACATGTCCAGCTTATCGGGCAGACACCTAGCTCTAGCGCGCTCTTCATGTGGATATTCACGTTACTGTAGGATAAAGAGGAAGTGAGAAGAGGACATGTGAGTTGTGCTTAATGAGAGTATACTGACTTATGTCGTCTGCAGCTCCTGGCAGCCAGAGGATGAGAATCAGCTGCATCTAGTGCTCCAAGAGTACCTTCCAAAAGTACTTCAGCTTGTCCTGAACTTGCCATCACACACAGAAAGGGAATTGCTCTCTGTTCATAGAGGTGGTCTCCTGCCTTGTTTGCTTGCAGATGGTGGTAATGATTTAATGGCTGGCTGTTTCTTGGTCTTGCTCATTTTTAACAACTTCTTTTCTTCACAGTAAACCAAATTGAATGGTTCTATCCTCCACCCTGGTCTTGCACCTCACAGCTACCACGAATGAGGATAGGTTTGCCATAATCCATAGGATGACTTCTACCTTCTGAGATCTAGGCCATGAGATCCTGTAGAGGAAGTGTTAACCTTCTGGGAAGGTGGTTGCTGGAAGATGGTACTTCTCACTCCAGCCATGGACTTGGCAGATATTTGTCAGCATCCTGGAAGGGACAGTTTTGACTTGCCTTAATGTTCAGGATGACGGAGAGGTCCATTACCTAAAGCATCTCCTCACCTTCCAGAGACTGTTGTGTACTATCCTGTATGATAGGAATCATGCTACCTAAGCCGATCTTCATCACCGTGACCATCAGCAGTAGGATCTGGTATGATGTGCAGCAGGTGCAGAGGAGAGGCTGAGGAGTTCCCTCAGGCCTTGATTTTTATGTTGACCATTTTGGCCATGGTCAGGATCATGACAGTGCAGATGTCAAGGGCACAGGGCAAACATCCTTGTGTTTTCAAAGTGCAATGTGCAAGAGACAGTTTTTTAACCACAGAGTTCTCCTGTCACAGAGACTATAGCTGTAATATTAAACTGAACACACCCTGCATGGCCTGGCCCATCTCCCCATGATTAAAAGCTCCTTAATCCCCAGAACATAGGTAGTCACATGCAGGTCACCTCTTTGGAAACTGCCCTGTCCCTTACCCGCTTCTGAACTGCACCTGGGAATTGATTGGGAGAGGGCTGCTTCGCATGTCTGAAACCATGCGTTGGGCCATCCATCACAAGTGGTGCAGATATGGTGCTGGGGTATGTTCCCTGGCACTGGTCGGCGTACCCAACGTGTGTCACCAGCACGCCTTGGGACCTCAACGCTATGACCACAGCGAGGTCCATACGTGGTCCAGCACGTGGCCTTGGCGCTGCAGGGTGCACGCCATGGGCTCTCTACCAACAATATGGGCGCAGCCAAGGGATTCCTCCTGCTGGCCCAGGCTCTGTGTAAGCACACAGGTGGAAACCAGGACACCGGTTTTACCCCAAAACCCTGATGGCTTTGGATTTTGTTACCTGGGAAATGTCCTCCTACATGTCAGTGGGAGTGTTGTGCAAGGAAGGTGCTGCTGATGGGCCATGCAGTCCAAGGGGCTTGGATATGAGGGCTCACTGACCTTTACCCCCCTCCTCGGAGTTACCAGAGCCCAGATGTTGGCGTGGGTTACGGATCCATTGTAACGATGTCACCCCAATATGAGTATTGATCGTTCAACCTTTATTAGTCAGCAAAACAAGGTTTATATAGCAAAGCAATTACAGCATCTGATTGGTTAGACCC
>Ga0065711_1005063_pt1 | contig 35002 bp, 28 predicted proteins | sample Hoacrofraction12_FD_59098 | JGI IMG/M metagenome (GOLD analysis project Ga0065711, IMG submission 59098) | Hoatzin crop microbial communities from Cojedes, Venezuela - Epithelial fraction 12 v2 (version 2) | ecosystem: Host-associated > Birds > Digestive system > Esophagus > Crop | place... | reverse complement strand
TTCTGCCTCTTTCTTTCCATTCTCCTCCGCACGCCGGCGGGGGGAGGGGCGGCCGCGTGGCGCTTTTGTTGCCGGCGGCAGCCGAAACCGAAACACTTTCACAAAGCAATCTGCTTTTAGTCCCATCGTATCACTTGTGGGCATTAAAATAATTATACTGAAAACACACTGATGATGAAAGAAAGATTCCTGACCTCACTGTAGGGTTAAATAGAATACTCCAAAGCTGTAAGAATTGTTGGGACACTGGATATTGCACGTGCTGCAAAGGTTTCTCATGATTTGTCCTACACTCGTCGCTGTTTAAATCCTTGAGTCTCTTTAACATAATTCACAAAATATATGCAGACACTACACAACCATAACACAACATCAAAAAATGCTGCAAGTCCACATCACATGCTGGAATCCTACCCCCCAAGCGACACAAATCTCATCGCAACCCAACAGAGAGATGGAACGTGGATCCTTAACAACAGAAGGACTTCCGTGATATGTCCCTGTAATCTCCAAACATTTTCACTACAAGGATTGTTCCCCAGTGTTGATTACAACTTAAAAGCAATCCAAAAGCACAAGTCTACATACTTATGTCCATACCTTTGTTTTAACTTCTCCAAAATGAAATAAGTACTTTTGTCAGGCCGCTGGATCCTGCCATACATTGAGAGATCATAAATAATTCTGTGCAATAGTAAGCCGAGTACTCCACTCTAAAATAAAACCAGTTCAGAGAGTTCTGCTTCCTGCAGGGATTTCATTTTAATGAAACATGCTGCATTTATCTAAAACATTTAATAAAACACCACAACAGGCTTATTTGGATCATAATATGCCACTGGCTGGCTAGCTCCAGCTGACACAGCTGATCAATTAAAGTTCACAACTATTAAATACAGAAAAGCTACAAACTGCAATACAAGAGATGACATTTTTAACTGCACGGAAGTTAGTGCATTGGGGATAAACTCTGTACAACTGTTTAACACCTTCTGCATACGCACTCCTGGGGGGACTTGCACCGACTCTGCAGAATTACACAGCCCTGCAACAGTATGGCTTCCATTCACATCGATGACACTATAAAGTGAATTATTTTCTATTTAAATTCAAAAAGCAGCAATGGAACAAAAATGAATTATGCGTTACGTGTCTATTGAACCTGAGAAATTAAAGATTAGCTGTAAATACATTTGCATGGTATTAAAATTACCCACATGAGCTTACTAAAGAAAGAAAAGCAAAAAATACACACCTTCATTCCAGTATGCGCATACACAAATATCTCATACATGTATACAGAATGATATGAATACCGTGTTACTTAACTGTGAATTTTTATTACTTTATTCATTGTAAAGTATATGCATAGGGAAAGTTATGATGTCCTGCAAGGACTATATCGTTCCAATTTGAAAAAAAAATAAAATGACTAAATCAACACAGAATGAAACGGTTCTTTCCTCCTCCCTCCTTCTGCACTATTTAAATTTAATCCTGATGCTATCCTCTGGCAAAGTATTGTTAACTCTAATTCAAAAGCAGAGTACGTGTTCATTACCTTGTGTAAAGGCTGCCTGTTTGCAGAGCTCTGCTTCAGCCTGGGGAACTAGTGGTTTCTCAGAGCTGCAAGGTTGTGTCGTACCCAGTTAGGGGCAGACAGACACACAGACAAAAGTAATTTCAACTCTAAAAAGCCATTTTAAATAACTGCCAAACTGAACTGTGCTGTTAACATTGGTTTCTGTGCTGCTCTTGATTAAGCAACGGAGAGCAAGCAGTAAGAGGCCAAGTATTAAGTTGAGCATCAACTCTGCGCAACGCACAGATCGAAGCACGGGCTCTCAAGGGCTTTAATCAGCTGACTGCTGAAGCAATCGTCCAATGGTGCGGAGCAAACAGTGCAGCTCTTTCATTATTCTGCCTTCCAGCTGCCAGCGTCAGTGAAGCTCCAGCCACACAGGTGTGAAAGGCACTACTGCATCCTGCGGCACGAAGCTGGAATGACCCTCCAGCTACTTTACAAAGCCAAGAGGGCCTGCAACGAGCATGAGGTAACATGTGTGCAGCACCACTCATTAAACACTTCTCTGAGACAGGAACAGTCTACCCAGAACCACCAGCTCCACGTAGGCAGTTCCAAAGCGAATTGCCCCAGCCATGCTTTTAAAAATGGCACCTTCCTTCCACTGTAATTGCGCTTCGATTCTGGGAGATGGTCACAAATTTGCTCATTTGAATTCTGCAAGAATCAGCTTCTCACTTGCAAATTATTCTAGTGTCGTAAATACCAAACATCTGGGCCAGCTATCAAAGGTCAAAATTACTAACAGAACATTTTCTATTTTTATTGTTAACCTCTACACTGGAAAAACAAGATGTTAACATGGTTCTGTATGCCACATATCGTGAATCTGTGGTTTTGTGGAAAATACTTCATTTCTGATGGAAGATAGGGTCCATACGACCTGTACTGAAAATATAATTGAAATCCCTTTTCTTTTAAAGTGGCAAAAGAATTACTGGGGGGCAAATGTTCTCTTCAGAAAAAGAGTCTAAGTAACAACAACAAAAAAATAATCAGGAAAAATATTTTGAGCAAGCATGGTACCAGCAAAAGACAGGGGGAAGATTGCAAAGGTCTACGGGCGATGACAACGTGTTCCACTGTTTCTTCCCTACTGTGGCATCTCTCTCGCACTCCACGTTTACAGCCCCAAGTCTGCAACCACAGTGCAGACACCGATGCTCCTCACTGCAGCCAACAGGACTATGTCCAGTCCACCAGCGCACCCTGTCTCTGAATATCAAATCCGCACTCTGAGCTCTCCGAGGTGTACTTCAATGGTTCCCTCAGCACAACTTCGGTGCCACATAAATACACAATCGCTGTTTTACTTCCCTCAAGGAAAAAAGTCTTCCTACCTCTGTTTCATAGCATGTAAACCCCTGCATGATTAGCAAGATGAATTTTATTACCATATAAAAATCGCACATTATATAAATCTTGTTATGTATTATTAATTAAATATTGAAACACTGACATTGTCATTCATAATTGGGTATTTGTTAGCAGAAAAACCATAATGCCAACATACAATACTAGAAAGTGTAGAAGCAGGGTTGAATTTCAAGCCGTTTAATTGACTTGGCAAGATTTTTATGTTAAAATAGAAATTAATTTCACTTAATCATAAATAAAGCCTTTAAAAAAAGCAATCCAACTTTACTGGCCCCTGTCCACGAATTCCAATATTTTCGATGTCACAAATACGTTCACACTTCTGATCTTACCATCCAAATCACTCTCAAATGTTTCCGCTGATACCCAGTCGGTGGCTGGTCCGGTCCCATTGACAGTCAAGGCAGCTACTCGGAAGCTGTATTCTGTACCTCGTTCAAGACCTACGAGACAAAGAGTATCCAAGATACCAACACAGGAATTCCAACCGGGAGCGGAGGAATCACAGTTGCTAATTAAAATCCAGGTATAACCTGACGGCAAAATGCCTTCTGCCCCACCACTGCCACGTGAGCGTAACAGGAGGTCAGGAATGGAGACAGCACGACCCACAGCGCAGCTCTGCGCAGGTACCTGACACCAGTTCGGGTGTGACAGCTAAACCCTGACCAGAGGCACCCAGGGCTGTGACACTCTGCGGGCTGTCCCTGCAGGCCCCTGGAAGAGACTGTGAGGTACTCTTTGCAGCCAGCCTTGATTTCTGGCTATTAATCAGCTTTAGGTCCAGAACTACCTACCCCTGTAACTAAACACAGGTGTACAGTACAGGCAACAAGTGACCAGAATGAGCGAATAGTTAGTTTATGGTACATAAGAGTGTATAATCAATAATCAAAGCAGTATGAAAATGCACTCAAAATTTGATATATGGAACTTCCTAAACAGCCTTTGTTGCCGGCAAAAACCCCATGCTAGTTACAGGCATACATCAACTCCTACTCTGGGATAAAACTGAAATTTACGGACTCACAGCTGGAGTTTCTGAGAACAAATCAAAACATCTTGTTGAACAGTGCATATTCATTTTCTAGAGAGCCACAATTTCTTCTCTTTTGGCCAAGTGTTCATTTACAGAGATTTGAAAAATGCACAAACTGTAGTCTTGCTCCTGTTCTCACATACTGTTTATGTCCGCTATGCAAAATTCTAGTTTGGGTAACAATATATAATTTATGCTAAGCAATGTACTAGATTGGATTTTTTAAGTGCACAAAATAAAGCGAGGATATATTATATTCATGCCAGAATGAAGGAAAAAGGATGTTTGTGAAACTGGGTGCGATGATGTGCACAGATGTCCGAGGTAAGCGACTCACAGGACTCTTGAGCTGGGCTTGCTGGTGAGCACTGCAAGACAGAGCACACACCCCTACATTCTGTCCGTACGCAATGAGGAGAGTCCGCCAAACACCCAGCCAGGCTGCAGCGCTTCAGCATCCTTCTCCTCCATATGTTTAGTTCTGGCATCTGGGCAGACACAATGAGCTCAGGACCATCTCCTCCAGGCAAACCTTACGTCGTTTATAAAGGTCTTAAAAAGACTTGTCCAGTCCACTTAGCAAATCAATGGCAAAATTAGGGCTGGAAAACAGCTCATGTCATTTCGGTTACCACGTTACCTCAGAACCTCCAAACACTCATTGTGTGTTCATTTTCTCTTGCAAGGTAAGAACCTACATGAACATGTCTTATTCTCAGCCTCAGCCCACTGGAAGCACCTCAAGCTCCCCTCTGATAACAAACGCTCGCAATGGCTCACCTTCAATAAGCTGAAAAAGCTGGGTCCCACCGATGCTCTCCGTTACATCACTCTTCCGGGACACCTTACGGTAGCGAATTTTGTAGCCAGTGATTTGCCCGCTGTGTGTCCCCGCAGGAGGAGGCTGCCAGTGCAGCATGATGCTCTGCGGAAGGCAGCAGGGCGTTACAAAGGCATAGCCTCTCGCGCAGCCAGAGAAACTACTCTCCTGCTAACACTCCACGAAACACAAGACAAAATACGCATGCAGAAATCTCTGCGTTTCCATCCAGTAAAACACAGGCTCTCCGTAAGAAGTAAAAACCCCACGATTCGGCAGCGGCCCAGGTCACACACGTGCCTGCAGAAGTTCACCTCAAAGCGCTTCAATCCTATTAGACTTTCCGATTCCAATTTCACAAACGGCCCCTTGGGCTTCCCTTCCATCTTCTTCGGGTTATCTTAAGATATGGTTTACCTAAGGATCCGTCTTTAAGAACTGGTATTTTCTCTAAAGGGTACAAGTTATCTGAACTGTAGTTTAGGTGCATGAAGTTATTTATTTTTAATCATACAGGCAGTAGAAGAAGGTATTGGGAAAAGAGTTTAGAAAAAGCCTTTAAAAAAATCTCCAATCATAATCACTGAAGTCGTAATGGCTAGGTATATAACCTTCTCTTCTGAAGCGCCCAGGACACTATAAATGTGCGCATGTATGCACACACACTGTAAACAATAGTTAATTAACAGCAACACGTTCCATCTCTGGTGCTTCAGGCTCCTGAGCCTGATTAAACCTCTTTCATAACCAGCCTCCATGCTTTGGTAGGCTGCCACTGTCCTCACCGCACTCCGTTATGCACAATCCACAGTGGGACTGGAGGTTCTAATGCTTCAAGCCCCACGTTCAGATATTCTCCTGTCAGGCAACTCACACACAAATGGCTGAAAAGCAGCATAGTAGAAAAAAGTCCCAAAGAAGCTCTAAAATTTGCTTGATCTAAGACCCACCAATCTTTCATTTACCCATTACCAACAGGAAAATCTCCACATTTTACCTTGGAATTCCGTACCTCCAGCGTTAGATTCTGTGGTGGAGCACTGGGGACTAGAAACATTAAAGGAATTACAACTCCAAAATTTCCATATACGGTATCAAATACTGTATTTCCATACACAACAACTCTCTTCTGAAAGTACAAACCATTCTGGTTTAAGAGACTATATAAAGTAACTACAAAATTCTACCAGACGTACTTTACGACATACAGTGACTAGCTCAGGTTTACAAATTTTCATCACAACGAATCAACTCACTTTTTATTCAAGTTTTACCTATCACAGGTATCTAAATAAAAAATGTCTTATACTTAAAGGTACTTTCCATAAACTCTAAGAAAAGAGATCACATTCAGTACTTTTCAAAATCAAGTCTTTAATTTACATGCTGGATACTGGGAAACCCCATTTAAAATTCTAACTATGTTTTCTGTTATTGCGACTCGCTGTAACAGGAGAAACTCAAAGACAGCCAACAAGTGTCGGTGCTACTGAAGAGGTGAATCGCATCGCAAAGACAGTTTCTGCTATCAAACCTCCATTCTTTATTAGTTCTTTACTAGCTGCAGCAAATTGCTGGTCGTGACAGTGAAACTCCATTAGACAAAAAGGCAATGTACGAGAGAACCAGAGACCACGGCATACCTCGCCACAGCACTTCAAACTCACGCATGTTATCTCAGAGGCAGAGATAATGGTTCCCCAGCAGGAAGGTGAAGCTCCAGCAAAGCACAAGGACGGGGAAGTAGCACAGCAGGGCTAAAGATTGTTCCGGCCTGAGTAATGTATTCTACAAGTAACTCACACCAGCCACAAGAACAGCTAAGAAACCACTCCCGAGTGCATAAAGTGAAAGTAGCACTGCGGTAAGTGAAAGGCACACTGCGGTGTGGTTAAATAAATACCCCGCTCCCACTGTCCCACCACAGAAATGGAGACAAGGAGGATTTGTTTTTCCTTCTCTCTCACCAGCTGAACTGAGTCTGAAATCAGCAGACCTAAGGATTGAGCGCTATGTCCTTTAAAAAGCAACACAGGTTAAGAGGAGGAAATGAACTACAGTTAAGCTTTTTTTGCTGTTTGTTTGTGTTACACAGTTGGTGCCTGCCTTCAGCACAACCTTAAAAAGAGTCATGGATTTCACACGGAGTGATTAATAATTAATGCATATATTGGAAACTTGGTGAGAGAAAGACAAGCAGCAGGACACAGGAAAGGATACATGCATGTGAATATATTCGTACACACGTATTTCACCACATGCACAGTTCATGTGTTGGGTTTACAGTTGGACTTCATGATCTTACAGGTCTTTTCCATCCTATGATTCTATGACTCTTTTTATGTCAAAGCAAGCTTAGCTTAGACTCAGATCAGATTAAGAACTTAACCAGGCCAACAGATAAAATGGATTTCCTGGGGGCTGATACCCCATGCTTCGACAGGGAAGGCACAGCCGAGGCCGGGATGCTGTGTACCAGCCACTCAGGGAGGAGGACCATGACATGCTGACGGCTGAGAGAGACTGCAAGGACGAGTTGGTAAGGGAAACGCCCTTGATCGGGGCATGAAGCAGAGCTGACATTTCTAGCTGTGATACACGATTGCTTCCCATAGATCAGGAAGACCATGAGAAGAGAAGCAATCCCTGTGAGCAACATGTAAACTTTGGTTTGAATTGCAATACCTGAAGTGCTGTCCTGCAACAAACCACCATAACCTACTTAGATCAGGAGCAAACACCTACATAAAAATACGGAAGCTTGTTAAGTAGAAGCTAAAGGAAGCTGAGAGTGAAATCCCTGTAGGAAACACGGAGATTGCTTACAGACATCACAATAACAACACACAAGAAGAAAACATGCATCTTTCATCCAGAAAGATTTGAGAGACTGAAAGGGAGAACTGCACGGTGAAGCAGCAGGGTTATAAGATTGTAAGAAGCAAGATGACATCCTTCAGAAAGCTTTAGAAATTTCTATAGGTTAAATGTGAAAATGTAAATTGGGCCAGAAAGAATTTTGGGAAAAACTGAAAATGACATTACAACTAAAAATAAATTCTTCTTCCAACAAATAGGGAGCTGGAAGCCCTTTAGAGAAATTGTAGAGCTAGCAGATGGTCAGGGTATAACATATAAAGATAAGGCCACGCAACGATCTTTGTGTCTGTATTGAGTGGAAGGAAGCAGAGAGGTTTCCATGACACCCTTTAGGAGGGACTTACAGGATCTCTCAAACTGAAATGTCAATAGAAAGGATTATGGCAGAGTCAGACATAACGAAGAGCAGTGTGGTGCCAGGGGTAGACGCTAAGGGAACTTGGGAACGCAACAGTTGCGTGACTTATAGTAGGCTGTAACCTCTGACAAGTTACCTAGATACTGTGAGATGGGAAATTTGACGCCAGTATTTAAAAGGGGTTCTTTCTGAGAAACTTTAAGTAGTACAGCAGAAACCTGTATTAGGCAAATAAACTGAAACTACAATAAAGCATGAATTTCATAGATACATGGAGTAATAATACGTATTTATCACTTTAAGGGAAACCCTGCATCACAAACCTGCTGGAGAGCTCGTAAGAAACGAAGCAGCAAGGGGACAGGAGAGAAGTCCTTGCCTGAGTAAACAACTGGTTAAAAGCAGGGAAAGAGAAGGTGGGAACGTACGTGGTGGGAGATGACCTGTGGAGCTCCACAGCGGTATGAGCCAAGACCCCTGTTGCTCAACACGTTCGTAAGTGATGAAAGGGAGATGAGCAGCGAGGTGACAAATGTTCATGCAGACAAGATCTGATGATAAAGAACTGCAGAAAGACCTCAGGACTTTTGGCGCCTGGATATTCAAGTGACAGATGCAATTCATGGTAGATAAAGTTACACACATGGGAAAAACGATCCTGCTCCTATACGCAAAATGACGGCTCTGAGCAGACCAATTCCACCAAGATCCATCTACTCCAAAAGTGCCACCTCAGTGCTCAGAATGAGCCAAAAAAGTCAGTCCAATGCTAGTAATTAGGCACTTGCATCTTTGATACAATTTTAGTCCACCGCAACTCCATTTCGAAAGCACATAGGAGAAAAGAAACCTAGAAAAAAGTTTAGAGAAGGGCCCTGACGGTTGAAACAGCTTCCACAAAAGAAACGGCTAACCATTTCTGTGACTTGGGAGTCTGGGAAAGACACACAGGAGGGAGAAAGCAGCAAAGGTCTATAAAATGCGGAGTGGGACAGAGAGGGCTGGCAGACACTGCCGATTCACCCTTTCAGGCAGTACAGCCGTAGGTGTGACACTAACACACAGCAGGTTCCAAACGCACAAAAAGGGGTGATTTTCCACAGAAAAATTAGTTGTAGGATCTTTATCCCCTTGGTCCTGTGGACGATAAAAGCTGACATGGGTTAGAGGATGCTGACAGGGTTCACGGAAGAGAAACGGAGTTACTAAACACACAAAAACCGCTGCGGAGTCGAGAATTCCCTAGAAAGAAACTTCTGGACAGAAAGGGAATCTGGGACATTACTCCGCTCTGCTCGGCTGTTCTGCTTTGGGTCACTCCTCCAGAGAGGATCCCAGGTTGGACTCACTTTTGGTCTGACTGTTCTTTTATATAAACAAACTTCTCTACAAAAAATAAAAGTTAACGTTAACTCTGATCATTCTACAATTGTTCACATATCTGTATTTGCTCACATCACCTCTTTATTTGCCTTACAGAAACTGCTGTTACCCCTTCCTGCTTTCATCATCATACGCAGCTGATTTAGCAGTGTCTGTGCTGGAGTCCAAAGACGTGCAACATTTTCCCATGTGACCACAATTAAAATAAAAACACTCCAAAAGCAAAAGTCTGCTCATATGTAAAAATATTATAGAACCTAAAAAAATAATTTGGAGTTGTTGCATTCAATATAGTTGGGTTTTTGTCTGCTCTTAATACTTTGCAGACTCACTAACCCATGAAATAAACTACTGAAGTTGAAATGAAGGACACCGTTGTTTCACAATCAGAATCCCAGATACTTTTGCAGGTACAGTAATTTTCCTTCACCTAATTTGGAAAGCCTCCAGGGTAATTTTCACCACGTATGGCCATACGCAACAACAACATTATTAATAAAACATGCAACAATGAACAAAAACCATAGAAGTCTGGTTAAAAATTCACTTACAGGAAATTACCAGCTAATTCCTGGGGAGAAAAAAAAAAAGGAATAAAGCAGCTTACCATCTGACAACGTTCGTACAACAACATCTTGGGTCGAGACTCCAGGACCGTGTTTATTGTAAGCTACCACTCGGAAACTATACTCAGTGTATTTCTTTAATCCGTTAATGGTGTAGGAGAGTCCTCCTACATCAACATCCTGTGCATAACGAAACAGACACATGAGTCAAGGCCAGCGCTGGGTCTGCAGCTCTTACAGACGTCTGAAGAATTTCAGTCCCGTAACGCTCAGAGTCAGATGCAGGAAGGACCCCTTTCTGCAGCACCGGCGGGCCGAATCCCCAGCTTGCACACAGCCTGGACTTGTACCGATGCTAACGCTGAGCTTGCAAGAGAAAACTCTACCTGTCGATTTCAGTCATTACATTGAAAATGGCTCCGTACGTTAAAAGGGATCTGACACACTTGCCTATCAGTAAAAATCATTACTGTATTTTGAACAGTGGGATGCAGAAGTAGCAAAGGTAATTTCATCTGAGGAATACAACATTCCTGTTTAAAAACTTCTATGAAAAATTACTGTAAATGCTAACAAAAATATGCTTCCCTTAGCTTTTTTTAAAGCTGAAGTCATATTCATATGCAATTGGGTGGGAAATTAAATGACTGGGATTCATTCTCCGAAAGTTGTGACTGTTCTCAGGTGGCGAGCGGTACGTGCACAGAACATACTGGATTCTTCCAGTAGAAGTGTAAGAAAATTCCATCAATTAGACACTCACTGCTATCAAACTATCAATCACTGGATCATAGAACTCAAGAAGCAAGTACAGTTCAGATTAAGGATGATGCTAAAATCAGTAATTAGCCTACTTTACTAAAATAAAACCAGCCAACCTGTAGAAACTATGCACGCACCCTTTACACCATCTGAACCCGAACTCTGACCCGATGATGCAGCTATTATGTGAGTTTTCCTCTTGTGGTACGATGGATATCCCCAAAGGCTTCTTGATGCTGATGAATATCTCAATAAGCCATCACAAAAAAATAGTTTCCGTTCCATGACACAGACATTTCATGCTGGATTTTTAGTTTTACAGATCTCCCTAATTTAGGCTAAAGGATTCCGTCTATCAGAAAAATGAACACTTCACAAGGTGTTTCTAGAAATTTAAGGTAAAAACATAATAGAAGAAAAAATGCCGCTAACGGCACTATGTGCGACGCAGGAAGAGCCAGGCTCTGTACCTGCTCGGTGTCCTGCCCCTTCTCCATGTAATAGAGCTTGTAGTTCTGGATTTCTCCGTTGCCCGACAGTGGCGTCTCCCAGGTGACCGTAACGGCAGTGGGCGAGCTGGCGTACGCTCGGATGTTGGGTGCCGGACCAGGGAGCTGAACTGAAATGCAAGCACGAAATTCTGCTCATCACCAAGCCTAACCATTCGCTTTTCCAGTAGCTAATTATTTTAGCGTCAACTTCACTATTAACGAACTCCAGTTAAAAGATGGGTATTTTTTCACATTTCAGTATATCACATGGGTTCATCAGTGGGGGTAAAGGTAGCACCAAACTTCTGAAGGAGATCCTGCTCCCTGGGCCAGATTCCTTTGGTCCTGAGTGATGTGAACAAATCACAGACTTTGCATTTTCTGAAAGTTTTTCTTCCTTCTCTTTCAGTTAACGACAATTTGCAAGTATTCCTTTTATAATTTAACAAGGAATGCCTTCTCAGTTTTTCTTAAGGGTGAGAAGAGTGAGGCAGGTGTTGGTCTCTTCTCCCAGGTAATTAGTGATAGGACGAGAGATAATGGCCTCAAAGTTGCGTCAGGGGAGGTTTGGATTGGATATTAGGAAAAATTTCTTTACTGAAAGAATAGTCAGGCATTGCACCAGGCTGCCCAGGGAGATGGTGGAGTCCCCATCCCTGGAGGGGTTCAAAAATCGTGTAGATGTGGCACTTCGGGACATGGTTTAGCAGGCATGGTGGTGTTGGGGTGACAGCTGGACTTGATGATCTTAGAGGTCTTTTCCAGCCTCAATGATTCTATGATAATAAATCATATAAGCATAGCAACATGGTAACGTGGAAAATAATTTTGAAACTATGGTCTGCAAGTGCAGCTTTTAAGAGCATCAACTTATTCTGGGAAAGGTCATGAATGGGCAAAACAAAAAATCAATCCCCAAGTCCAGAAGACTCGAAATATTTACAGCTTACCCTCAGGCTGCGTTGCCACCTTCAGCAGCACTGAGCTCTCTCCGGGACCGTGCCTGTTCTGAGCCACCACTCGAAAGACATAAACTGTTTCTGGCATCAGGTTCTGGATCGTCACTTGCGTCTCTCCAGGATGACTGGTATTTTCAACACGCTCCCTTGAGGAAAGACAAGGTTTGGGCACAGAATCACTGCTTAGTAACAGGGTTTTTGAGGGGTAAATAGAGGAATAGTTGCTATTAAGATGTATCCCATTTGAACGTATCTAATGTGCTAATGACGTGGTTACTTACACTGCGTTGACTACACAATAAAGCAGTAATACACCAAAACTGCTGGCGACAAACAGCTTCCAATTTTGTAACTTCTCTTTGAAAAAAAACCACGCACTGAAGTAAAAGAATAAATTATACTCGACAACACAACGTCCTAAGTAGTTTCTCTGTTATTCTTGTAACAGCATGCGGTAATTCACAGTGACAGTTTATCTGACTGCTCTGAAGCCAGAAGAAAAAATGTTTAAGCAGCACACACAGTCTGGCGGGATTTAAGGCATTTTTGTTAATATTGTAGGGCTGCTTTTTGTGTATTTTTCAAAGAGGCTGTTTTATTGTATCCAACCTCCAAACTTTACTTAGTTCCTCCCTAATATTTAGATTTTTTAGAAACCTCCACGGGTTCTGACTCGCATACAGCCAGGCAGACAGCTGTGGCATTTACGCTATTACCACACAAGTCGTGGAGTCAACAAAAAGCAACATCTGCCCGTGTCGCCGCTGCTCTCGATCCGCCTGCCGCGCGAGCAGAAGCCATCCTTCAGCAGCAGTTCCCCGTCACGCCGTGCCCTGGGAATCGGCACATGCGAGGGCCTTCTGCAGCCCGGCATGAAGATGCTCACCTCTGACAACGCCGAGGAGACGGCTCCTGGCCCCCAGCTTGTCTGCCGGCGCCCGGCGAGCGCGTGTACTGCGCGGGAAGGAGCTGTTGTGTTTGGCGCAGCAAGACAGCCGACATTTTGCAGGCTGAAAGCCGTATTCCAGCTGGGAGAAGACACTGGGTGCACTGAGGCAGCCAGCAGGACTGCTGCCCTGCCTTTAGAGACCCCCAGGGATGGGGGAACTGGCCAAGCCCTGTGCTGAGCACCGTTCTGGAAACACGCTCGGATCTGATCAACCTCCGGGGAAGATGAAAAGATCGATCATCAGCTGCCTACAGCCTTTATTCCTGACACACTGCTGCCGGCACGTGAGCGTTCGCAGAGCTGTCTGGGGCACAGCCTCCACACACTGTCCTTCCTTCAAAAGCAACCGTCTGCTCCCAGGAAATACAAATAAAAGCAGTATTGCAAAAGAAGAGATCAACAACTTCCCCACTGAGAAAATAAAGGGAAAACGTGACTATTTTGAATACAATTCTTTCCCTTTGTCTGCCAGACTTTGTTTAGCTCTACAGTAGAGGGCAGGCAATTCTCATCCCAATGATTAGCTGCTATTAAATCATTTTTAATGCAGAAGGCCAGGCAAAATTATTCCACAGTCTCCCCTTTCCTACCTTCCAGCCATTATGCTTTAGTTTATATCACGGAAATATGATGCCAAAATCCCCATTTTTAATTTCTTTCTTTTTAAATCAACTAGTACGGTTGATTTAGCATAACCTGGTGGAAAACATTCTGAAATCCCTGTTATTTCTGCACTGTTACACTGTCTCTGTACAGACGGAAACAATCCGCTTTCTGTAACTAAAGATCTGCTTAAACACATTTTCTAGAAGATTCTCCTTCATGAAAGTTGAGCTAAAATGACACTGCATAAACAGCTTAATTTATTTCAGATTTTTTTTAAATGAGCAGCATCATTATAGCATATTTGAATTAAAACTGTTTACAAAAGATTTTTCTTCTTTTTATGTTTATTGAGTATTTTTTGCAAGAAAGAAGCTGAGAGGGAAGAGGGGCACACACTAAGGAAATATCACACCCACCACAGAACAAAACTGGGGGGGCAGGGAAAAAGAGAAATATTTTCCCTCACTAACTTTTCCACTTAAAAAGTTTCCTTGAAAATGCATTTTCAAATGGATAGCTTCCTTCAAGATGTGTCTCAGATATGATGATGGCATCTGAAAACCCAGGGTCACAGCTGTGGAATAACACTCGTCTCCCATTGACATGCAAAATATATTGCATTTTCTGCCTGAAGTGTAAATGCACACACTGATTCTATCCAGGAAAAAAAAAAAAATCAGCAATCCAAAGTTATTATTTAAAATTACAAAAAAAAAATATATTTTAATGGAAAGACAACATTTATCAAAAACCTGACACCTCAAAGTATTCCAGTTTTCAGTAATGTGCCTTTCCTCGCAACAGTATGTTAAAAATATGTTGAGATTAATCTAATTAAGTGCTACATGAATCTCTCATTTACAGCCTTTCTTAGGGAGCCTTGAGCACCTTTTACGAGCTCTGATGTGTTTAGGTAGGCACAATACGCAACAAAACAGATGGTCTATATGAATAACTGTATTACCCTACAGAACATTATGACTATTCTAACTCATTCCAGTTTAATCCCCAATTAAAGAGCTTTGTAAACCAGAGTTAGGGTTTAAAATAGCTATCAAGTACCTAAGGGGAAAAGCCTACAGTTCAAAACCAGAAACAAGTGTTAATCTGGAAATATGAAGTTTAAAGTTACGCTTATAAAAAAAAACAACCTTCAGGGAATTATTAAAAATTAACATTGTCTGCGCCAGCCATGTCCGCTGCAGCGCCCAGCAGTGAGCTCAGAGATGCTCTGACAGTGCCATTACACACAATTAAACTCCACTTGCTGTGTTTGAAGCACACCAGTTCAAATCGTGGGTCTAATCTCACTGGAGTATCTCACACGTGTGATTTACCATCTTGTACCAGCAATCTGCGAGCAGTTTCTTTTTGTCCATATCTTGAAAGTTTAGAGTTCTTCTGCCTGAGTGCTTGTCTAACGTGTCACAGCATTAAACCTCCCTTTGCCTCCCCAACGCATCTGAATTTTCAGACCCTTCTCACGGGAACTGCCTGAAATTTGGGATACGGAATGCAAGGATAAATAACCACGCTACCTATACATTGTATAAGGAGGACGGTGATTTTTATCTGAACAGGTCACTGCAGTTCTCCCAGAGGTGTGACAATCAAGCCAGGAGACACCCACTCCATCTGCACGTAGCTGCCTCCACGAAGGCCCCCCTGACATCAGGAGGCCGATGCCAAGCCAAGGCGAAGCCATGCCATGGCGGGTGTCGTCCTGCGGGCAGCGAGACCCGCCAACAGCAGCCGCCTGCATGGCTGGCGGCCGGGCTTCGACACGCTCCTCTCCCCGGGGCGGCTGCAGCTCCTCTGGCGCAGAGGAAGCTCCCGGTCGCACAGATCTTTACTCTCACTGCTCCTCCCCAGCAGATGCTACGCTCCACCAAACCCAGCTTCAACCGTCTCCGAAGCGATAAAAGCAACTGCTACCACCTCGGCCATGTGTGCATTTCTGCGGCAATTCCTTCTTCGCGGCTGCTTACAAATCTTCTGCAACATTCAATTTAGGGACCAACGTTTTTCTGCAAGCGGACAGCAACTTGAAACCGTGAAATACGTAACCACGCCGGGGGCACCTCCTGACAGCCGAGGGCTGGCGCGGGGCACAGGCAGAGCCTTTGGCAGGGCTGCCCCACGATTACGGGGGGAACCACGCTCCAGCCCTCCAAACAAGCTCAAAGGGAAAAGTTAAGGACCACCTCGCCATGTTTCTGGCTGCATCTCCTTTCAGCGAGCTGATGACAATACAAGGAAGGCAAATCAGCGGTGGCCGAGGCAGCGGACACCTCGGCAGCCACACGCCCTGTGCACTGCAGAGAGGTGTAAGCACTCCTACAATTCACTACACGAAGACAACTCTCTGCAGCCCATTAAAGGTGGTTCAGAGATGTCAGAAAACCCAGCTAAGCCACTCCATGTTCTGCAGAGTTGTTTCATTTTTCACCAGCCCCATTTAAAAGGTAGATAAATCCAATGCCTGGTTTGATCGCTGCTCAAACACAAGCGAGGAAGAGACTAACGCTTAGGTTACTAAAAGGATCCGGCAATGCATGCAATGAAAATGGCACAGGTAGGCAAAAATGTAACAGCATGGAGAGATGCTACATACGCACTTCAAACCACAGCCAAGATATATGATCACGTATAACTCAGGGACTACAAAACTATCATTTAAGCAGTGTTTTATAATGCTGAGGAAGAAAGGAGGGTTGCACGTCCAAGCTTGACTTCAAAATTTTCTGATTTCTGCCTGCTCAGGGATGTGTGACACGCTCATCTATTTTTTTATTCAGTAGCCAAGCAACCCTTCCACAAGGCCCAACCAACTGGCCAAAAAGTACCACAGTAACATCACAGTGGGAAACAGAACTTTTCTTCTTTCCTTTTTTTTTTTTTTTTCATTTATTGTTCTCATCCTCTAAATCCAGGCTGGAAGGCAGGATTTCACAGCATTTTCATACCAATCTGTGAAATGTGTGATCCCAGCTGTCTTTACCAGGCATAACAAAAAAACTTCCCAGAAGCAAAGGAGTGGTAAGGTTGAGAAAACAGTATGTGCTAATAAAAGGCTTTCAGAGCCTACTTGGAACCCTGATCCAGAAGGACACTTCAGCAAACAAAGACCTCACTGCAGTCAATCAAACCACCTGCTTACATCTAAGCACCAGCTTAAGCACTCTGCTGTGTAAACTTTCCGTGGACTACATTAACCCACGCCCGGAGGCTTGCTGTGCAAGAGCTGCAAACAGCAGTTCCTGCAGTGTCCTGTAATTTCCTCATTTATTCACCACCAATTATGAGCTGCCTCTTTCCCTTCCTCCTGCACATGCCTTTGGCCCAAGAGCATTATTTTCTAGATTTCTGTAGTGTTGTGTGTCGTGGCAGGGGATGCATTTTGTTCTCTCAAAAGCCAGACCCGGTACAGGGAGAAGCATGAAGCCATCTCCAGCAAATGACCTTCTGAAAATACAGCGGGTAGAGCGGTTACAGCCAGAAACGTGAAGGAGGAGATGCAGGAACCAAGAGTGGCTGGCAGGACCCCCCCTTTTTTCCTGTCTCACTTAAAACATCTTCATTAAGAATGAGTATTACTGAAGTAAGGAAGGAGTAGAAACACAACACTGGTGAGGCAAAGAAAATTTTACTAATTGCCTCAATTAGCCACCATGAGCCTGGACGTCTATCCACAGAATTCAGAAAGAGCGGCAGTTCCCCATAAGCAGTCGTGCATTTTGTATTCTCTTCACATGACTTTCTCAGCTCCGAGTCTCACACGGTCCTCTCTAGAATCAGACTGTATTTGCAGGGTTTGAAAGCATGAAGCGACTGCTCTCCCTCCGCAGCACGTGGAGTATCTGGAGGATGTTTCTGTGCCTGCTGTGGATGGCGTTTATGGTGGTGCCCGTGTTCCTGAAGAGGTGTTACAGCCTCTGCTTGCTCTCGGTTTCTAAGCAGTCTGCTAAAAGCAGGTAGCAACTGTTTGCAGTCAATCAAAACCACACGCAAGCGCTCCCCATCAGAATACGTACGTGCAGCTACGAAGCAAATAAAAATGCCCTTCCTCAAATCAGGGTGCAGGAGGGAAGGGAGCCCAACCCCTCAGCCTCCGCGGCCTGTCAGACTTTGAGCATTACAGACCTAAGGCTTACAGTGCTTCTAAGCAAAGCTAGTACGAAGAAAAGTCACGAAAGGGCACGAGCCATTTTACATGTCAAGATCTTTACCTGTTTATACCTTCCTTGGTGTAGAAGATTGAGTAGGTGAGGTTGTCTCCTTGAGGGTCTGATACAGGCGTCCGCCACGTCAGTCTGATGAAGCGGGTGGAGACGAGGGTGGCCACGACGTCCCGCGGGGCTGAAGGCAATGGTCCTGTTGTCGCTGGTGCTAGATGGTCATTAGTGGCACTGGTCAGTGAAGTGGGAGGTAATGTTGGGATGGCAACATCTTGTCATGTGCAAACATTGGGGAATATGAAGGGCAAACATCACCACGGTTTAAAAAAAGAAAACAGAAAAAAAACACAAAAGAAATAAACAAAACCACGATGGGAAACAAAAGAAAATGAACACACACAAAAAAGGCCATTAAACTGAAGGCTGACATGCAGGCCCAGGTAACTACTGGAAACTAATGGGAAATATTCAAGGACACGTCACTGTCGAGCAAGCAGACCGAATCTCCACTGCAATGGAAGTGGCAAGGGAAAGGGAAGGGTGAAACTGAGGGTAAAATACAAACTCCTAAGAGGACATACCAGAGGCAAACAATATTTTCATTTCTTTGTAAACCAGATATAATACCAGACATTTACCAATGAAAAACCCCAACTTGTTTTATTTATTCAAAAGTACATCCAGACTCATTATTCTACTTTATTTCATTAACGTGCAGTATTAATTTATACTACTCTCAATCATAAAAAATCAACAAATACAGAATATTCATTGAAGAAGTGCAAACTCATCCAGGCTGTGCAATTCACCGCTGCAGTCAATTCACCGCTTTCTGAGCTGGCTGGGTTCTGCCGCTGCCCATGGCAAGACACGGTGATGAACCTGGTATGGATTTTTTCCTCACTTTCACTACGGTCACTGCTCTCTTTCCATCAAAGCTTCATCCCCTTCTCATAACCTATATTACAGCATTTTACCAAGACGCTAACAAGCATCAACAACTCTCGCTTCACATTCTGCAAAGACTTTACAAACCTTGTGTGGTGAGTCGTGTACTCCTTCCTGTATCACCGCTTTAAAGCTGGGATAAATCTCCAGGATTATTGCATTAAAAGGTTGGCAAGTTAACAGCACAAGCTGCAGCACACAAACAGCTCTTCTCCAAATCCTATTAAAGCAATCCATCCAGTAAATCTAACAGTAATATTCTGAGCAGCTGGACCCCAATTACCACAGCAATTACAGGAAGCACAATTAGTAACAAAACCCCTAAGCTCAGGATGCTCTGAATTCTTCTGTACTCTTCACTATTTACCAAGTCTAAGCCACCTGATGACATTGTCCACCCAGGAATCTATGCTGCCAAATACCTTTATTCACTTATTAATTATGGAAACTAACTAAAATGCCTCACATTGTCCCCAGAAAGAGTTAAGGACTAGCACAGCTTTTGTTGAGAGCTGCAGCATCTCCACCTACCACACTACCAGAGTACGCGGACTTGGGTCTCGACAGACAAGAAGGAAACTGCACACAAAAACCCTGACTAAAGCAGAAAGCGCGATCTGAGCAACCAAACCTTCAGGCAGACACACTGAGAATGTGTCGGCTGCACTGAGAAGTCCATCATCAACAACCACCTGACTTTAAATTCTAAAAAACTCTTGTCAACCAAAGCATCATCTCCCACTCAGGTCTTGAATTGGCAAAATTCTCCCTTTTTCATTTCTATTTCCCAGGCAACTGCTGGCAACAGTGGAAGAACAAACCCGTGGCATTTATCAGACCTGCGCAACGTAATGCAGGTAGGCGAGCAGAACTGTGAGCCACCCCGCTGCTCCACAGGAAACACTGCTGTACACCCCACCAGAGACAAGGGTGTCCGCCTCGGGGCCGGCCACCACCGTGAGCGAGGCCCGGCTCTGCGGGGACACTGGCAATGCCCTCCCTCCCTTCCCGTGCGCCGGTGTGCCTGGCACCACGCTGTCGTGTCTGCCACCTTTCCTGAAGCTCTCACTCGTGCTTGATTTCCTCCCTCAGACACTGCCCATCCTGTCAGCTAGGAAAGTTTCACTCCCTGAACAAGTACTGGTGTAAATACAATCACCAGTTTAATTACTTTTCAATCACATGTTTCTTCTTGTTTTCGTACTGAAATCAAGACTTTTTACTCCAATATCTGTATCTTTACAGGACTCTGCAAGACTCCCAGAGCCAGAAGCATACATATTTTGGTACTGAAAATACAGCTGACAGAAAGACAAGTCCTCCAGAATATCTTCTCCATTATCCTTTCCACATTGTAATAGCCACAGATCACAATTAAGTATTCTCCAGCATCCCCCTCCCAATCAATAGACTACACCATTAACTTCACATTCATTGCAAAATCTAAACTATTTTTATGTTCTCATAATTGGATTTCTTACAGAAATGCACCACGTTTTAGCTCTTCTTCTGGACTCTGTGCCCCCAAGGCTAACCTTGTCATTGTGGACTACTCCATACAGGGTACTTCATTACTACAGCTTCACCCCTTCTTCGATGGTACAGTACAATACACAAGTGCCAACAGTAGCGTCTCGGGGCAGAAAAGGTTCTAGTGGAAGTTATCAGCACGTACAGTCACCGCTATAACCTTCCTCTCATCTAAATCATCACATTTCTCAAAGCAGAGAACACTGAAATGTGTTGTGGGCAACTTCCCCACACCAGCGCTGGATGACCCAGCAGCAGAGATGCTCTCCTAGGTTTGCTATTCATAAATAAGGAAAATTTGCTCAGAGGTTTGAGAATCAATGGCATCCTTAGCTGAAACGACCCTCAGACTGTAGAATTTAAGAACCTAAGGAAACCGAGGAAGGCATTTGGTGTAATCAAGACACTGAACTACAGGAGCAGGAGCTTGACCATGGTCACAGCACTTGCGCAACCCCATGAAGAGCTGCCCTTATGGGCAGTTGAGATCAGGAGAGCTCGCTCATCTTCAGGGACAAACCGCTCACAACCCCAGAACGACCCATTTTCCTACATGCAAGAAAAAAATGAGCATGGCAAGAAGGTAGCATGGCTGAACAGGGTACTCCTGGCCCAGCTTAAGCACAGAAAGTGTAAAGGAAGCAAAACCAGAGACCAAAATGGCTAACAAAGAAATGCAGAAACACCACCCAGGCATGCCAAGGCGGCATCACGAAAAGGCAGCTCTGGACTGGATGGGTGGATGGTGGGGCGTGTGGTTGGCCCAGCAGGCTCCCAGCGTTGTGGTGGGTGGGGTGAAGACCAACCGGCAGCCTAGGTAATGAGTGGCATTACCCACTCGACACTGGGACAGATGGGGTTTCGCATCTTCATCAGTGATGTGGGTGATGGGACAGAGGTCATCCGCAGCAGGTTTGCAGGCCATACCAGACTGGGAGGAGCGGCAGATGCTCTGGCAGAGAGAGGGACCTGCCAGGCTGGAGAAGTGGGCTGATGGGAAACTCTGGCGTTCAGCGCTGACAAATGTAGAGTCCTGTGTCAGAGCCACGGTGACTCCATGGAGCAGTAGAGGCTGGCCGGCAGCTAGGCAAGCAGCTTTGCAGAAAAGGAGTCGGTGGGGTAGGCGGGAGGTCGAGGGATGTGATTGTTTCCCCCTGCTTGGCACTGGTGAGACCACATTAGGACGGTTTTAAGCTTCCCAACACAAGAAAGACATTGGCATAGTGAAGCCCCAGTGGAGACCTACCAAGAGAATTAGGGAACTGAAGCGTGTGATATACTGAGAAGCGCCATGACTCTGAGAGAAATGAGTTTGATTAATCCTGAAGAATGGAAGCTTACAACATCTTACTACTCAGCCAGCCGATGGAGGCTGTAGATTAGGTGGAGGTAACGGGAGAAGACTGCAAAAAGGGAATTTCCGATCAGATAAGAGGTAGGTTTCACAGTGAGGGCAGTTGCAGTCAGAACAGGTTGCCCAGGGAGGTTGTGAAATGTCTCTGGACCAGGGGTTGCATGGATGAACTCCTGAGATCCCTCCTAACTAGTGGTATTCTGTGATTCAGAAAGACTGTCGGTCCAAGAGGTGTGAATGGACCCCAGTTATCTCTTTGGGTGTAGTCCTGATCTAATGGTCAAATGGTGACAATTTTGTGGTATATATTTCCCTGCAGATGTCCTTATGAGAAACATAAATGTCTGGAATTGGTAGCACAGTTTGACATTACAAACCAAATTTGATTAAAATATAACACCAATGAAGTTGCACTGTATGATATTAATTCCTCTGCTGAATTGCCTTATGCAAGTCCTAATTCTGCAAGAGTTCTAAAGACATCATTTATTGACCTAAATTTGTGCTGTCGTTGTGTAATTGAATTTTGTCCAGAGCCATTGCTGCATGAATAATTTGATTTTATGTTGATAATTCTCTGCCAGAGTCTGGCCACAAGCTATCTCAAGTCTGATAGCAGTGAAATGAGGTGGAGAGGACTCTGGGTTGGGCAAGGTGGGGGCTTCCCTGGCCCACAGCAGGGGTGGTCCAGGAATCTGGTCAAAGTTTTCTGGAGTCAGCACATTTCAGCTAAGGTTGTGCTGAAAATGTGGCATTGCTATACTGCAAGTGGTATTTGATTGTTTGAGGTTACTTGAGGCTGTCACATACTCGGAGATTTCAGTGGATCAGATTCCACCGCTAGAAGCTATTTCAGCTCCCCTAGACTGATGCCAATTTAAAAAAAATTCCAGCTATAATTGGATTTCCAACTTCTTGTTAGTCAAATCTTGGACCTTTTTTGCTTAACTTTAGAGTGTCGAACCTTGGCTTTTTTTCAGGCTGTTTCTCCACTTTGACAACATGCCCTGAAATTCTAAAGGTGCCCTTTGGTGTGCCTGCAGCCCTTCTGACTTCGCGTTCGTTTAAAGCTTATGAGCATTTTCTCTGTTCCATTGTCTGGATTGTTAAAAAAATATATTGAATCATATGAAATTCAGCATGCTCTCCTGTACACCCCAGTTCAATATCACCTTTCCTTCTGACAGCAAAGCACTGAGAACTATTGTGCGTGTGATTTTTCCAGCCAGTTATGAACCCGCTTTTGCAGTAACCTCATCTGGAACATATTAGCTTGCTTTTGAAAATGTCATCTGAAGCAATGTCAGAAGTCTTATTAAATCAAGACATATGAAATACTCTGTGCTTTCCATATCTGTAAGTTCCATTATTCCGTTGTAGGAGGCAAATGTTGTTTCTTTTTGACAGATTTTGGCTTCTGCTGAAAGAAATCCAAAAACTGGCACTAATAGGCTTGTGCTCCAATGTGAAAAACTCAGTTGCACTTTTGGGTATTTTCCATATGTAAAAATTTACATAAATTTAACTTCTGCCCTTGGTCTGGTTCAAGCCCAGAGGCAAACAACTTGCGTGATACTTCAGTACCCATTTTGGATGATTTCACAGATATCAAATATAATATCTCAGGCTCTCTCACATCTTAGAGAGGCAATTTTTTAGAGTATTTTGTATGCAGTTACATACTGTGAATCAAGAACGTTTAGTGTTGTTATCAAGGTAATACAGTAAATATTTTCTCTGCCCATGGAATTCTGTGGAGTTGTCGGAGACTGTAGAAGTACTTGAAAAATGTGCAGGGTATTGTGGATGAAATGGCAGAGCAAGCTGAAAAAGAGTCCATTGAATAAAAGAGGAGGACTCTTCTCGGGTATTCCTCCTGAAGACTCTTCTGGTTTTTCGCTCAAACAGAAGTGTCTTCATGTTCCTTTTGTCCTCTACGATTTTATTTGTCTTAATGCAGTGAAAATCGGAAGAGGTCCCTGTGGCTTTACGTAAGTAGCTTTCAGAAGTCTTGGTGAGAGAAGAAATGATTTGTAGATTAAAACTGAGTTGTAAGACTGCAAGTCCTTGCAGCCAAGAATCCAAATTTTCTGTAAAGAGGAAAAGGCACTTGAAGGAAATGAATGGTGGATCTCGGGGGAGCAGGAAATAGAAATGAACCTGGCAGCAGGTCTCTGCGAAGGGCACCCAGCTCTGCTAGGATCGAAAGCCTGGTAAGGTGTGAGAGACCCCATCTGCTCTCCTCTGGGAAGAAGATCCAAAAGTAGGAGGATGGAAAATCCACGGCGATCAGCATCTTTAGAGACAAGACTAGCAGGGGAATTTCCTCTTGCCTCAAGAAATCTCCCCACTTTTGTCTCTCATATATCAACATCTATCCGTGTGGTTATTCTACTCAGCAGACTTATGGCTTTGTTTAATGTAAGCAACCAGTTGCCGTATTAAAACATGGTATTCATACAGTGTTTATCACAGTTGATGTCAAAACTTGTCTTCAAGTTTAGAAAATCAGACAGAAGGTTATGGGACTGTAATACGTGAGCCAAATATCTTCTATATCATACATGCCATTTAAAATAGTTGGACTGTTCGGGGCAGTTATTATATGATAAAACGCAAGTAGTTTCTTCATATACCACTGCACATGCACAGAAGCTCTTCTGAGTGCACACACATATTCACGTGTATAAAATATTTGCATGCATAAATGCCCATCTTTTTAAATGAAAGAGTTCTAGGATGCTGTAGATACTACAATTCTGCGAAAAACTCTAAAAGCAGCAAAGGTAGCAAACAGGACCTCAACACGGATGGCGTAATGCAGTTTGGAAAAATTGCCAGCACTTGTGTTAGAAGTAGGCGAAAGCTTTTCCACACTCGCTGCCTCAGTCAGTGCCTCGTAATCTCAGAGTGGCTTCACGTGAATGATAGATGAACAGCTTGTCAGTCTCAGCTTGGAAGTTGTGTTTTAGGAATATAAACAGCATCTGAAATCGCAAACTGACTTCAAACAGTTTTGTAAAACCAAAGCCAAACTCTGAGAATATTTTGGTACCGGTTGTGTACACTTCATTGCTAGTTTTCTGTAAACATGACAGTATGTTCTCCTTTTTAATGCTGGAAGACTTCTTTTCGTTGTTTAATTTTGATTTTAATTTACATTACTTAGCTAGTCTTCCTCAGTGAAAGTCAGCATTTGTGTTTCTCATGGCTGCGTGTATGTTAAAAATTGCCAAAAAGCTGTTTTAATTCAGTTAGTTTCATTTCTTGCCTCAATCACTGTTTAAAAAATGGCCTTTATTTATGCCCTGTTTATGGCTTCTGCTTAGATCCTGAGAAGTCGAACTGATCAGACTTAACCACACTAAATCTCAAACTTCTTGAATTTTAGCTTCATGGAATTGGGAAATAAACAGTTCTCATATTCTGTGTTCAATAGACTATTCATGTTTAAAGTTGGCATGTGCTTTAAATAAATTGCTCTAATTTAGATTAAATTAGTAATAGATTAATGTTTGCCAGTGCGCAGTGAATTGCAGGAAGGCATAACAAAATTTATAGGACTCTTTGATTGCGCTTATTAGTTTTCATTTCTTGTTTTATGACTGTATTTACAGTTGACTTGGCAAAGAAATTTGAAACCTCATGAAGGTATTTGTATCAGATTGTGTGCACCGTGACTGAAATTTAAGTCTGCTCAGCGCCGGTGTGGGTTACAGTGATTGTCACTTACACAGTTTTAGTTTGAAACACTTGGACTGTGTCCCCTGTTTGATTTTCATGAGTGAAATTTAGCGTTAAAAGGTACTAGTGCTTAAAGAAACTGTATGTCATATTGTAAAGAGGAATAATACATGAGGAGTATTAGGCGGAGGCAGAGAAAGAACCGATAGCAGCAAAAAGCTTCACTGTATTTTGAGAAGCATTCAGCAGACAATAATACGTTTTCTACCTCTCGCCTGTATTTAGTCTATATTTATTGTCCCACAGCAAAAGTGGAAGGATTGACAGTGCATCTACTCTGTACGTGACAACTGTGAAACGGGCTCAAAGGCTCTGAGTCCCTCTCTTCGGAGTTTTCCTGAATTCCCAGTAGGGTCTCTTGGCCACCAGGAAAGCTAATAAAAGCAAATACACTTACTGTAATGTCACTTAACAAATCCGCCCGTTTCATTTTCCATTCATCCTCTTATAGAGTTGTTGTTTCTATCAGCCTGGCCGCTGCCTGACCAGATATGATATTGTCGGCGATGGTTGTTACAGGAACCAGAGCTGTGTGCAGCTCTGAAATGGTGCTCAGCAAACGCGAGGGTGTGCAGTGCGACCGGCTACAGCTGGTGAGTGACGGTCGACTGTTCCTCTGCCTGTGTATGGCTTCTAGTTACAGGTGAAAACAAAAATCATTGGGGGAAGGCCGTCAGCTGTTCAGGATGCATTCCTTATATCCCAGTGGGTGTTTGTGTTTAGTGGGTTTGGTTTGTTGCTTGTTTCAATGAAGAATATGATGGCAGGATTCGCTTTTGCCTGGTATCTGTCACGACTGCTGGAGGCATTTCCTCTGCCTTCAGTGTTCATGCACGGGGCTGTGAAGATCGGCAGAAGTAGCCTTAATTTGTAATCGATCCTAGCCTCGTGTTGGAAAGTAAAATACCAGATTTTGTCAGTCTCGCACCAGAGGGGGGAACAAATGTGTGGATATGGTCTTAATTGGTCACTTGTGTTTCAGAGCTGCAAAGTTAGGCAGTAATGTCAGACAGCTGACTGCCAGTTGGAGAAACGGAAAAAGGATTGGTTTACAGTTTGGTTGCATATGGAATAGGATTCATACAGCTGATTGTCTGAACCTAGAAAAAGAGACAGTCTCTTTACTTCTGGTGTCGTGTATTTTTCCAGCAGTTTTGCAAGATAACCTAAATAAGCTTTATACTTATATATAACACCTATATTTATTTATATATTTATGGTTTTATACCATGACAAAATCAAATAAATCGAACAGATCAATAAATCTGAAACTCTTTTTCAATAATGTGCATTCAAATTTGCCTAAGTTCAGTATTGAAACTAACTGCAATTTGTCACTGTTTTCACTGCATTAGAAATACTCCGGTGTGGTGTTTTATGATTTTCTTGATGATTTCCCCTCTCCTGTCACCTGTTCATGTACATTCACCTTCTTCTGTGCTGCGATGTGCAAACCAAATTCCCAAGCGTCTCTGCTAGTGAAAGAAGTTCTATTTTAAAAGTGCTGATGGAGTTTGGTATTTTTGTTAGAATTAGATCTACATATTGTTGCAGGCTCTGCTGTTCTTGAGGGATTTTTATCCTGCAGAAGAGTTTGATTTATGAATATTTACACTAAGAGGATAACCTGTACAGGGTTCTTCTGATGCATTTACATGCATTTTTACTGCCTTGGGTTCTGTATGTGTGTCTTGCTTAGGGCTTTTGACTCTCTTTCTCAAGCAGTGGTAGTTTAAAAAAAAACTTAAATCTTTTAAAAAAAAAGAAATATTTACTGCTGATTTTATGATTGTTATGGGCATCCATTTGCAATATGCAGTGATGGTTTGAATTTCTTTCCAATAACAAAATCTGTTTAAAAGCAGTTAGTTTTAAACTCCTATGGGATAGGTAGAGCTATGTTTGGCTTTTTCCTGCTTTTTTGTAGCACGAGTCTCATGGTCAAAATGCATGCGGGGCTTTTTTTCTTTACATCCTCCCCTGAAGCACCGGTATCTGATCTAAACTGTGAGGCTCCTGCTTAGGGCTGTAGGAGAGGCTGCCTTCCTCTGCGGACTCACTGCTGTGTGTAATGCGTCAACATGGTCCGTCACGCCTTTTTAATGGTTGTTTTATGAGACAGGAAAAAATCAAATTGTTTCCTCTACACCAAAGCATTTCATCGTGAAATGACAATGGGAGGAGTGGTCTTTATTAGAATGGGGTTTATGACTTCCTTTCAAAAACAGGCTTATGGTCAGAACGTGTTTATCAGTAGATTTATGTAGTCACAATTTATTCAGTGCCAATCAGGTCCATTTTACATTAGAGCATAGAATGAAATGAATGCTTGAAAATCATAATCAGTGGGTATTAGTTAGAAATTTGCTTGTCCTGTATTTTTGGTGGGCTTTTTGCAAGTAGTATGCATTGACTGAAGAGTAAATAACAGTTCTCATTCCCAGTGGTAATGTAAATTAAGCTAAGGCAATTAAAAAAAAAAAAAGGAAAGCATTTTGCTGACCTGCTTCAGGCGAAAAAATTTCAGCATAGAGAAAGAAGTAAGCAAGCATGTCCATTTTATGAAGAAAATGAGGGTTGCTTTTGTTTGAGGGAGGGTCTGTTTGTCAGGAGGGGGGATTGCGGTTGGGTTTTGAAGTCTGCTAGAGATCAAGTAGATTCAGAGATCTGTGTCAGGTTCTCATCCTCAATCCTCTCCCCTCTTTGAGGTGATCTGGGGAAGTGCTTGTGGAAAAAAGTAGTGAGTTGGTTTTGGATGGTGAAGCAGCGGAAGGCTTTAGAGGACTAAGAAGAGGAGGATAATTCCGTCCAGGCTGAGCGCCTTGGCCTGAGCTCCCCAGAGGCTCTGGTGCATACCCGCCTCCCAGGGTGAGAGATGCTCTGGTGGGAGCTGGGTGCTCCTCTTAGCCCGGCTCCGTCCCCTGGCTGAGCCCGGGGTGGTTGATGTTGTCCGTGTCCCCTTGGGCAGCTCACTCAAACTCTTCTTTGTTTCATGCAACGGTTTCATGGGCAGCTGAGACCATGGGATGGCTCGTGACATCCCAAAGGGAAAGTCTGTGGTTCTGTCGGTTCCTTTGAACCAGTTCTGGTGTCCCTCATACCCTTTCAGCACCTTCGGCTCGCTTGCAGCCTTCGCGGAAAGTTGCTCTTTTTTCTGGACTAACATGGTGAATTGGCTGTGGGGTCCAGGCCGTAAAGCCAGTGTGTGGCTGTGTGGGTGTGTTTATATACGTATAGGCAGTTCTACGACATGCAGGGGCAAGTAGGAGGGGGGAATCTCTCCCGTTCAGCAGACACAAACTCCCAGACAACGTCACCTTGTTTTCCCACCAGTAGTTCATTGTGTATCACAGACAAAAGTACTTAAAATACTACAGAAGTTAAAAGCCTTGGCTCTCATCAAACCAGCGTATAAGTGCAGAGAAGAGGTGCCTGGGGCTGAAAATCGCTGGCATCTTGGAGGTTCCTTTGGTCGGGTAGAGTGGTGAAACAAAGAGACACGGAGATACTGTTGCCATGTGAACATGTTAAAAAGTAAGTCACTGGAAAAATACCATTAGGACAGATTCTGCTACTCTTTTTGTCCATTTTGGTACCAAATGTCTTTTATATACAATAGTAAGCATTACTAATGGATTTTCAGTTAATCATATCAAATAATGTACAAAACACTGCAATATAAAAGGTAAAAACTGTATCTGTTTTAATTTTTGAGCCCGTTGTCCCTGACCTGGAATACAGCACTGTTACGCCGGCATGAGGCAGCCTTTGTGGGGTCAGTTCTCAGCAGATGTGCTTCACATTTCTGAATGGTTCCTGTGATTTTCATTGTAGAAGTAATTTCAAGGTTAGTAAGCTTTATGTCCAGCTGGCCACTGCTGAGCTTTCTTGTAGGTGTTGGTCTGAATGTTCTCATGGGTTTTCTTTTTCTGACAGATTTCCCTATACAGGACAATCATACGCATTTCTGCAGTTTAAATTATCTCATGAAGCACAATATTGTATATAAAATTTTGAATTTTCTCTGAAATAGTAAGTTGTATTGTCTTTCTACAGTCACGTCAAGCAGACATGGATCTGTGTGTTACACCAGGCAAACGGAGGTGCTGGTGGTTGGCGTTACGAAATTAGGCGACTCAGAAAGTGTACATTCATCATATACAGCCAAAATTAGTTTAATACTCTCCTTTTTCCATGTCTGTTTATTCACTTTTTCAGTTTTGCGTGAAAGCACCTCTTAGTAGAAGAGTAGGAGCCTGGTAGATTTAATTAGTTTTTCCAAGGGAGGGAAGTCATTCAGGTACAGTAACTGATCTCTTGAGACAAAGTACCAACTGCAGCGTTGTGGCCGTTTGTCCTGGAAGAACTTACTAGGGCCAGTTAACGTGTTTTTCTTTGATTATGGTATCATGCGGGGGACTATTAGGAATAACAAGATGATGTCCCTTCTGCCATAAATTTATGAATTAAGCATTTGAAGAACAACAACAATTTGATACGGGTAAAAACCAGGAGGGGACGAGACATTGCAAGGGACGGACAACACGAGAGAAAGTGAATTTTTAAAGGATAGTTGTATAGCGTGGACTTACTCGTATTATTTCATACTTAGTACATTGCAACCAGTTGTTGCTGTATTTTTTTGATACTATGAGGGAGAGTGTACAAAACAAAATCAATGTTTTTTGGCTGTGACTCTTTGAAGTATCACAGCTTCTTAATCCTGATCAAAGTGGAATCCTTCTGTTCCAAAGCAGGAGGGATGATATCACCTGCTAAAGCTTAAATTTAGGAAAACGATGCATTAGGTATAAGTAAGAAAAATGTTTGAAAGTCTTGATTACCTTTCTGTAATCATTTAAATGGCAATTTATGTGACAATTAGTATTTATCAAGTAGATGATTTTATCTGAACACCCCAAGTCAAAATTAAACATATTGGTACCTCTGAGGTATTTTTTTCGTATGGTATACAGTTAAAATATTCAAGGTGTTCAGAGATCTGAATGTCTTACATAGTGTCTTTTCCAACAGATGTTTTGGCAATATAGTAATTTGCTGGTTCTAGTTGTTGTAGTATGTCTCTGTTGCTGAAATCAAAGATACGTTTACATTTAAAAGCTACAAAATCCACTCTGAAGTGCTTACAAAGAGGACTTTCTTTTCTTTGCGGTACTATGTACTGCCCACTCTCTGGTGCCCCACATTGCTCAGCTGTCCCTGTAACCACTTCCTGTTGGCCAGGTCTGTCGCGTTCTCCACTTGCCGCATGCTCTGTGTCCTCTGCGGGCACACCTACGTGGAAGGTATCATTTCCATCAGGAGAGCCCTCTTGGATCAAATATCCCACCCACCCCTGCTCCTCACCCACTGAACTGCATCTCGGAGTAGTCTTGGATCTCGATCTCTTTGGAATGAAACCGAACTGGAAGATGCACTCCCGTCCCTATCAGGTGTTCAGGGTAAGAGCGAGGCCAAAGTGACACCTATACAGTCCATACGGTGCAGGTGCTGGGCTCTCACAGGCAGCTGGGTCACCCTCCGCGGCCTCTCCTGCTGCCTGCTGATATAGACGAAGTCTCAGCCATGCTTTAGAGATCCTTGATGCTCTCATTTGACTTAACTGTGACTTTGCGAGCAGTTAAATATGGCCAAGAATAGTATAAATAAGGTCGCTGACTAGTCCTTAAAGCGTTTGTGCAACTTTGTTTCATGCATTTCAATACTACCTTCATGCGGTAGGTTGTAGCAGTGGTGTACTCGTTGTACCTGTGAGGTAGCTGAGGGAGTTGGACTCGTCCCTGGTCGTTCAGATAACAGCAGCAAAGCTGAAGCAGATAACATTCCTATTCCACTTTTCCTTTGTGTAGTATATCCGATGGTATAATTGGAATGTTATTGTCCAAAGCAGGAGGAAGCCATGAAAATGCCAATAATGCGCCCCAGGAGGAAAAAAGGAGGAAAAAGGAAATCTAAGCTGGAGGGGCTGGACAACATGGAAAATATTTCTAATAATTAGCTAACTAATAGAGCATTTCAGTTACTAGTTTTCAGGTGTGGCATGTTTGACAGAGTTGTTTTTAAAAGATCACATCAGCATCCTGAAATGGTGATGATAGAATAGCACCATGGGCACATGTTCACACTGTTTGTTATCTCGCCGCAGTGAGTTACGCCGATAGCGATGGGGGTCATTTTTCCTACATCATTAAAAACTGGGTACCACATCAGTGTATCAGACTGATAGGCACCTGTAGCCTTTGCCTCTTAGACTTTACCAGCCTAACGCTGGTAAAATTAACACGCTGGGCTTCTGCCAGTGAAGGATCCAAGTTGTAGAAGTCACTGATGGGTTTTCGTTTGTTGGAGTCCAGCTCCTCGTGGGTGTTTGTGCACTCTGCAAAACATTTTGGTAAAATAGTTGCAATAGGTGATGTCTGCTCAGAAGAAACCCTTGGGAAGAGCTGCTTGACAGAAGGAATTTCTTGAGGTGTGTGTCCCCATGTCTTCATTCTGCACGGCAAAACCAGCTGGGAACCCTGCGGTTTGCCAAACACAGGTCTGGAGGGAGAGGGAAGGAATCTTCTCTTACGCTGGATCAGTGGGATTCGTGCTAGAGTTGTCATAGCTGGAGGTCTTGGTGTTGCACCTGGGCAGCACAAATGCACGACGGTATGTGTTGGAATCTCGTATAAAGTAGATGTACTGCGGGTAGAAGCAATTTCTAGTGGAAAGTTAGGAAAATCCTCCTTTCTCAATTTTCTGCCTACCTCACCCTGCTGGTGGATTGCTGGATGTCCTGCACTGACGGGGTTTCAGTAGTTGAACGTGACCTGTGCTTGTTTGTAGCTCAGACTTCGTTCTGTTGCCCAGGTTACTACATAAGCATTAGAAAAATAATTGTGCAAAGCAGAAGGACTGCTTGAAATATTTTGATTTGGTTATAACTGATTTTTGTGAGCTTTCATCTTCGTTAGATGCAGACAGATAAATCAAGTGACTTTCCTTGTCTTATTGATCCAGAATTTAAATTGTATTGTGACAGTTTTAATGTGTCCTCTCAGCAACATTTATTTCACCTCAGTCTCCCCCTCCCAGCCCCTGACTGCAGTGGAGCCACTGTTTCAGGAGTGATTCATTTTATGTCAGCTGTTTTGCTGAATGATTTCTTTCAAATGCTATTCAAGACAACGTGCTATATCTCGACTGTACAGCCTTTGTGTGATGCCAGATTGAGCGAGGGCTTATTCTTGATCCCTTAGAAAAACATAAGCTCAGAAAAACTGATGTATCAGCAGTGGTTGAAGAGATAAATCTGTTGTATGTATGTCTGGCGTGCAACAGCATCGTTCTTTTGCCATGTTTGTAGCATGTCACTTGCTGAATATGCATATTTTATGTTGTTTTTAAATAAGGTTAATGTGAAACTGTGTGGGAATAGCCTGCGAAGAATATTCCAGAGTGTAGTTACTTTTTGAAAAGGGATGAAATACATGTTAGAAGGAAGAGACTTGTTTTGCATGTTACTTGTTATACCATGCTTAAAAGCTTGAAGTAAGAAAGCTGCTCCCTTATTGGCATTAAAACTAATTTTAGTGTAATTACTCATTAACACAGCTCTGCACTGCTGACCATTCTGCTCACACGGCTGTGTACAAATCAGTTAGTAATGGCACTCAAGGCATTTGGAGGAAGAATGGGGAGAAAAGGGAAGGAAATAACCTCGTCTCCTAAATACGCTCCGCAGCTATCAACAGTACCAAATTGCTGCCAAGCTGGTATTTAATCGCAGCTTTCAGTGGGCGAGTTTTCTCCCCTATTCATTGCTTACCTTACTTGTACACTTTACAAGTCCTTTGTGCTTTTGTTTGGTTCACAGTTTATTTTTCAGATGCCACTGGTTTTTCTGTTGTGTTTGAGCGATCTACCTATAATGCTGTCAGAAGGAATATTTCTGGGTTGGAGTCTTGCGTGGGGATAAAGCTGGGTTTCTGCTGATCGAGGAAATCTTGGCAGCTCTCCCAGACTCCTCATCTCGATGCCTGCAGGCTCTTCAAGCACTGTGTGCAGATCACTTAAGTCAAAGATGGATCTTTTTCATTGTATAGGAAGACAAATACATGAGTGCGTGGGATGTGTTTCAGCTTAAGCAGACAAATTTTAAAAATTTATCAAGGGAATAGTTCTCCTTAGAGAAATTTCAGCATTTTGTTTCAATTTAATAATTTAAGAAATATTTGTATTAAGTTTTAACTAAATAGAGTGATTTTTAAAGATAGTTAAGGTGCAGGTTTTCTGTCAAGAGCGTGTAATTTGAAGCAGATCACCCGGCAGTATTTCCAAGACACAAAGGAGAAACCAAAGTATTAATGTAAGGGGATGGAAGGTGCGTGGTTTGCGTTTTGAGTGTGAATAGGGATCCCAGCTCTAACAAGACAGCTGCTGTACTGGAGAGTGGCAGGCTGACACTGTTGTTTGGAATTTTGTTCTTTGGACGTTCATACAGGAGAAATTAATCTGCAGTCTTCCGTGGGTTGAAGTGAACAACTGCAGCGCTGGTTGGAAGGAATTTCTGTGCTGAACTGGCAGCTGCCTTTTGTGCTGGATCTGAAGTATCTTAACTTTAATTTTAAAAAACGGAGGCTCTTTGTGTGTTAAGTAGTTTGAATAAATGTGCGAAGCAATCAGTCAAAGAGTTCACCAGGATGGTTCAGAAGATGCCGCTTCAGAAGGCATTTGGCTGATGCAGCTGTAAAACACAAGTTTGCTTTTGTAACAGCTTCCCTACAGATGATTCTGCAAACTGTTTCATGGTTTTAATTAATATTATTAATGTAATTAGTTAATAGAAGGGTAAGAAATTAAAGCTCTCTGCAAGGGGAAAATATTCAGTTGCAGTGTAAAGTGAACAGAAATTTGAAATGAAATGGCAGTCAGTCAAGCAGGCACTCTGGGAAAGATGCTGACAACTACAGGCACTGAGGAGGTGTTTTGCATACTGCCGTACCTTGTTCCTCTGTGGCAGCATGGTGTGGAAGGGTTAAAGATAGGTGCAGTGAGGAGGTCTCCAGTTCAAGGGAACTATTAACACGGGCTCAAATTTAAACACGGGAGAAGCCTGGCTGATGTAGCCGGGACTGAGAATGTGATCACAGCATCACAGAATCACAGAATGTTTGGGGTTGGAAGGGACCTCTGTGGGTCATCCAGTCCAACCCTCATGCTGAAGCAGGGTCACCTACAGCAGGCTGCACAGGACCTTGTCCAGGCGGGTCATGATGTTGAGTTGGCACTCTGTCATTTAGGAGCAGAGAGATGATGGCTGGGAAGATCCCCTGACCCCGGCTCAGAGCTCTGCGTGTGTCAGCGTAGAACTCCGGAGGTTCCCATCAGCCCACTTCTCCAGCCTGGCAGGTCCCTCTCTCTGCCAGAGCATCTGCCGCTCCTCCCAGTCTGGTATGGCCTGCAAACCT
>Ga0065711_1029739_pt1 | contig 35003 bp, 26 predicted proteins | sample Hoacrofraction12_FD_59098 | JGI IMG/M metagenome (GOLD analysis project Ga0065711, IMG submission 59098) | Hoatzin crop microbial communities from Cojedes, Venezuela - Epithelial fraction 12 v2 (version 2) | ecosystem: Host-associated > Birds > Digestive system > Esophagus > Crop | place... | reverse complement strand
TAGGCCCAGGCCCCGGCCCCGGCCCCGGCGGTCTCGGCCCCGGCCTAGGTCCCGGCCCCGGCCTAGACCCCGACCCCGGTGGTCTCGGCCCCGGCCTAGGTCCCGGCCCCGGCTCCCCCAGGGCCCGCCGCCCCCGCGGGGGCTTTGCTGCGGGGGGGCCCGGAGGGGCTGTGCGCGCCTCCCGCGAAGAAGCCAACACAGGAGGTCGCTGGCCGTCGCCATCCCCGCCTCACAGGTACGGAGGAGTAAAACGCCCCTACATGAAGCAGCTTCCACAAGGGCAGAGAGTACGACTATCGCGGGTTTCCAGAACAGCGTTTAGGTGGACCATCTGCCAGTCCTCTGTTTTAGGACCGAATAATCTGTCGTCTCGAAAAGGTCCTGAAATCTGTGCGTGATCTTAAGGGCGTGGGCGATACCGTTGACTTCACTAGGACGGCTCACGTTACCGCATCTTCCACCACGTGTTGCCCCGACTTGGTTTTCTGAATGTGTCGGGTTTTTTCACATTCAGGGAGATGGCTTCGCCAGCCCTGAAGAGGAAACCTAAAATAGAATAAACTGCAGTATCTAAAGTTCTGGGCAAAGTTTCAGTTTTAATCCTAAATAGCCCTAAACCCGTTCTCAGTAAGACGTGAATCAACATGTTTATAGTCAGAGCTGCAGAGATAAAACTCGGCACAGTCTGTAGAGATAAAACTTGGCACAGTCTGTAAAAACAATTCTGTATTAAAATGTGAAACTGCAATTCCTCTTCAAGTCCCAAAACCTGATACCTGATACTGAAAAAGTCTCACCCCCCCCCTTAACACAAGTGCCAACTGTCTGTTCAGACAGGAAAACCAGCCGCAAGGCTGGGCTCCCTTTTCCAGTCTCTGGGAAAAAAGGAAAAAAAAAAACAAAAAAACAAAGACCTTTCACGGTCAAAAGCATTCAAGTTACAGAAACAGAGTTTCTTTCCTATCAGTTTGTTGGGGTTTTTTTTCAGGTTTGTTTGTTCTGTCCCCTCCTCACAACCCACGTTCCTCTGGCACAACTGATAAACAATGTCTTTTATTGCTATAGGCAGCCAGTCCTGCCTAATACAATAGCAGGCAAGGCTTGGCGGGACTGCAGAGTGCAGGTGTTTGGAGCATTGTGGTCATCCAAACCAGATGCTGAGGAGATGGAGCACCTGTTTCCCTTCTTTTCTGTGCTGGAGAATACAGCACTGTGCAGGGCTACAGAAACAGCCTGAAATTAATAGCGCTGCTGCAGTTTTCCCTTGACAGGGTAACAGAGATGTACCATCTACGGCTTTTGCAAGCACTCCTCTGAGTGCTCATACACATGTGCTGGATTCTTTTTGTGTTTTTGCAGACAAACAGAAAGCAGTCAGAAATGAGTCTGTAACTTCATTTCTCTCCAGATTATTTTATTTGTCATTAACCGTGCCCTGGCATGAAAAAAAGGTGATTGTTTTTATAGCCCTGACAGCAGTAAAACCAAAAAAATAATGTGTATTTTATATCTATTTTTACAGGTTCCACAAATGTCTCTTTTGGATGCAGAAATGCAGTTACAGTGCCGAGTTCAGGGTAGTTGACTCACTGCTGCTCTGCCTCTGCAGGCGATGGAAAGCCCGCTACTGGTGTGAAAGGAGTTGGGATCCTACCTACACTGAAAGGTCCCCAAAATGACAGCCCTAACTAAGCTCTCCTTCCTCTGTTGGACAGTCCCTGTGGCTTGCACGGCTGGGAAGCAGGAGCTGGGCTAGGGACTCCAGGCTGCAGCATGGTGGTGCATAACGAGCCCTCCCTGACCTCAGCCCACCCTCCTCTGCCCCTTCCTGCCTCCCGCTCCCCAAAACCAGCGCCCTGCAGAGAGGGAAGATGAGCAGGCGTTTGGCTGCAGCATTTGTGGGTCCAAGTGGGTGACAAACCACATGGAAAGGACCAATTTTTCGCAGACTGGAAGACTGTGTCCAGCACAGCAGCTGTAACACCCGTTTGTGCTGTGACGTGGACGGTAGTCAGTCTTTTAATGAAGAAACAAAGCAGGGTTTAAACCAATGGGGAATGTAAAAATACCAACTGCTTTACAGAATTTTCTTTTTTTTTAAATGGGGGGAAATCTGGATGGATAGCAACATTTTTGCAGTTTCCGAAAATGCTGGCCACAGTCTTATTTGTACTAAGAAAATGCAAGTATTTGAAAAAAGCTGCCAGAACAGTGAAATTTGAAATACTTTGTAGAATTGTGTTTTAGGCCATGTCACTTTTGAAAATGGAGCTCTGGCTCATACCACTACTACCCAAAAAAATAAAGCAAACCAAACAGTGTCACTTTAGTTTTACCACCAGGTGAATCACAGTAAGGTCCAGCTTCCACAAGGAGAAGAGGCTCATGATGCTACGGTAATACCACAGTAAAAGGAAAACACCTTGCTTTCACTGTGATTTTAGCTCAATATCGTGTTTTAATTTCACAAGGATTTGATGGAGAGCATGCAAGGCACAGAGGTAACATCTGAATTACATCATTACGTGCGTGCCCCCCTCAGAGCAGGGCTGAAATTGCTCCTGGTTTCCTCAGTCTTTAGCCAAAGCCACCAAAGGCCAGAATCAGACAGGGTAGATTGGGATTTTTTCCTTGACTCATTGCAGTTCAGTGTGCAGACAGACTTTTAACGAGAGCTCGTCATTGCTACCACTTGGCATTTATGAAACTCTTTTTCTCATTTGTCCATGGACAAGGCACACTTCTTTGTTTTGGCCATTTAAAGCTAGACGATGAATTCCACCTCTCCTGGACACTTTATTTTTATGGATTCTGATGTATTCTTTGGTTTAGCCCCCAACAGTCCCTGTACTGCAGCACAAGTAAACCCTGCCTGAGGTAAGAGCAGCTGTATTCAGTCCGCCCTCCTCTTATTGCTCCCAGTCCCTGCCCTAAACGGACAGTGTTAATGAGCAAGGAACCGTTCTGAATCAGGAAAATGGGAATTTTGGCAATCGGTGTTGAAGCTCTGTATGGAATCAAAAATAAATTCAAGGGGAGAAAAAAATGTTACAAAGAAGCCGTTTAAGCTGGAATCACAAGAGAGAGCGAAATTACCTGTGCTGGGACTCAGGCAAAAGAAAGGCAAGCTGGAAGAGAGATACGCTGGGCAGACTTCAAGGTCTACAAAAGATTGGTTGTCTCTTTTGGGGTTTACACTCTCTTTGTCTAATTAGGCTAACGGGTAGAATAGAACTGGGGGAGATTAAAATCTGTGATAAACAAGGCATCTTTTATTTGATACTATTGAAACTGGTTTCACTTATCATCAGAAATCTTTCTTTTTGTGCTCCTTAATTTGTCCTTGAAGTTCTGTATCTAATCATTAGTTGAGCAACCAATAATCCTCCACCAGCCCCTCCACCCCTTTTTATGGCCAACTTTAATCTTTCAACTCAGTGAAAAACATGTTTCCCCTATCATAACTGGTTTAACAAAAATTCCCTTTCAAGTTTAGATTGCGCAGATACAATGGCTTTCCTGCAGCTTCATGCTGGAGCAAGGAATTTACATTAGAAAAAAAAAAGAGATTTATGATAGCATTGTATTTCCATTTGAATATGGAGAGTTAATAACATGCATATGTTTTTTTTATTATTATTATTTTAAGGTTTAAGCTATGCCATAGGCAAAAGGAAACCTGGAAACTGTGGGACTGGCAGGGCTCAATGAATAAGCTAATCTGGATTTCATTCACAAACAGCAGCTCACACACAGGGAAAGGGCTGGTGTGTTTCGCCAAATCGGAACTGGAGTAAGTGCCAGGATTTCCTGATTTGTTTATATTTCTCAAAAAACATCTTTCCCCTGGATGAGGCTAGAATTAGACTTCCTTTTCCACTTTTGGCCCTTTCCAAACTATTCTTGCTTGACATATTCTCTCCTTTTTCCCTGTATTCTCCTTTGTTCCAGTCTCAGCTGGCTCTTTTGTCTTGGAAAACAGAAGAGGCAGTGAAAGATGTCAGTCTATGATAATAATGATAATGTAGCCAGGTTTGCATGACAGCAAAACAATGCCGCAGGCTTTTCCAACACCCTTGGATCCACCATTCTTCTTACAATGGTTCAGGGGGGGAGCGAGTGGGATCTCTCTGGGGCCATGGCCTGGAACAATAGTGTCGTAAGGTAAAAGAGATAAAAAAATCAAAATGAAACAGGCTAACCCAAACTCTCTTGATGAGGCCTGTCACCGAATTAATCAGAGATCGGAGGGGCCCAGTTACACAGAACTAAATCACCTTTTTGTCAGCTGACTGGGCTCTCTAAGCTACTGAAAAATTCATTTTCCTACCAGTCCTTCTTCACTTTCACTGACTTTACTGTACTTTGCCCATTGTCTGCAACCTCAGTGCAATCACTGCAGAAACTTGTTTGAGAGTCCTTCTCGGTGCCTTTGTTTGTAGCCCTTTGATCATCCCACAGAAAGACAAACACTGTAGCTTGGAGCTAAGCCATTGTTTTCTTAACATGACAAGACCGCTGGCCTGCAGTGTTTGATGCGCTGTGCGTAAAAGGGCTGCTAGGGACTTCAAAAATTTTGGGAAGACTAGCAAAAATATTGAGAGCTTGGGCATCTTGCTGAGTAGCAGTGAGGGTTTAAAGTCCCTGATGTAACCACTATGCCGCTGCAGAACAGTGGCCTCAGTCGTTGTTATTTCTTAGTATGCGTGTTACAGCAACACAAAGTTATTTTTGTCGAGATGTCAGGTCCTTTTTGCCCCAGCGCCTTAACTCGTGCCAGCAGAGAGAGCCCTGTGAATGGTTCATGCTTCAGTGGGATGAGGTGGTGAGGAGGGGCCGTGCCAGGCATCGGCATCCAGTGCAGAGGCAACGCGTTCACAGTGAGGAGAGGCAGGGGTGCGAGACTGAATTTCTGCATTTCAAACAAGAGCTGTCAGCCAGGTTTTTAGCTGACATCGCTCCCACTGACATCAGTGCACCAATGCTGATTTACACCCGCTGATGAATATGCGTCTGGGAGAACAGGGGGATAGGGTAACAGTGCAGAAGAGTTAGTTAAATAGGAAAAGGAAGTGAGGGGGAGAAAGATGGAGATAAAAGGGGAAGGGAAAGGGAGACATGATCGTGGGACTCAGGAAACACGAGCTGCAATGTACGGCTGTGGGAAAACGATTAGACGAGATTGCATCAGACTGGACACCGATTTTGCAATTTCTGCAGCACCTTTTTAAGATCCCATACTGAGATACTGAGCAGAACGTGTGTGGCTGGATATCTGGAACAAGTCCAAGCAAAAGGCCAAATGCAATCAGTCATCTGTGTTTGCTGGTGCTGTGTACTAATGCTTCCTGTGCAGTCATTGCAATATATGTCTACTTTGGTTGTTCTGAATCCTGTTTTTCACCTTTAAGTATTAGTACCATATTTAGTTGCTTACATTGTGTATAAGGATCCATTTTTCGCACATTGCTTAGATTGGGGATCAGAAATCGCTGTTCTACCGGTACTCATCAGACAGAGGAATGCAAGAGAGAGTGAGATGGGGAAAGCTACAAGAAAGGGAAAGAACTGACTTCTAGAAAGTGGAGTAAGATGCTGTAAGGGGTGGTAGAGAACACCTTTCTACGTGAAATCACTAGCCAGCTTCTTTCATTTTAGGGTATCTCTGCCGAGAAATGAGAGGTCCAAAAGCTGTTCTGCTTACACGATTGGTTTAGCTGATCTCAGGAGGGCTGCTCATGTGAGTAAGGTGAGCAGGAAACGGGTTGATGTCAGCAGGCAGCCTGCGCTAGGAACTCACACCCACCTTTTCTGCTTCATCAGTTGTCTGAGCCCGCAGTTTCACTATTAGGTTTTGATGGTGCATTTTTAGATTTCCAGTTACAGCTTGCATGACAACCGCCAGTAGTCTACACCTGACCAGTTACTGCCATTTAACTTGATGACAGCCACAAAGGAAGCGTCGTTCCAGGAGAAAGAGTAGAGGAAAGGACGAGAGTATTTCTTGTGCTTTCCAATAATTATGATTCATGACTTGTGTCAGCTAGAGTTCAGTTCTCACTGAGAAGTGTCAGTAAAAAAGTCTTACTTTAAGAAAACACTTCTGCTTTCTTTTGCATTACTGATAGCTAATACAGATGAAACCACAAACCTAAAGCATTCAGACTTCACCAAATATTAGTCACGCAGCATTTGGAGTAACTCAGCACTTGATGGTAACTGGTGTTTAATTTGGATGTTTCTTTTCCTTGCAACCCCAAATAAATTTTCATTTTCATTTTTCGTACCACTCCTTATGTGGTAAAGATCACCTGATTGTTTGAGTATAAAGTTACAGCAATATTTTCTAAAGCAGTAATTCATAAGGGAAGTCATACTGAGGAGCATGAATGGTTGACGTATCACACCCCGTTGGCCCACCCAGACTTCTGGTGGCACTTTATAAGACAAGTTACATTTGAGTTATTCAGTTTTGTGAAAAAAGTTGAGTTTGGACTAGATGATCTTAGAGGTCTTTTCCAACCTTAACGGTTCTATGATTTTCCACATCATATCTCCAGGAAAAGAGAAACTGAAAACTACAGATCCAGAGTGACACCATTCCTTTTCTCTCCCCAGGGATGTGAGTTGATGTTCTCTATGCCATTCTGCTGTGACCTGGTCACTCCTGACCTGAACTTCAGGATGCACTGAGAGTGTTGTGAGTCCTCCCAGCAGTGTCACACACTAGCACCAAGGTGGATTACCTGCCTCAGGCAAGGCCCATCCTCTGGCAACGGGACGTCTCTGGAAGATCACGGATTCCATCTGTTGGAGAAACACTGGTAGCCAAACAAACAATGTAGGATGTTTCCAGTGATCTCTGTCGTCTGCGGGAATGAGCTGCTGGCAAAGAGCAAGATTAAGTTTATAGTCAGCAGGATGTGGCTGCTAACTCAAGATGTTACTTGCAATTGGCAAACCATGGCTGCAGTGCAGCCTGTGGGTCCTTGGGACGGCAGTATGATAGGTGAGCAGAGATGGACATTCCTGAGCAGGGTGAGAGGGAAAGCGATGCTGAGTATTGGCTTGAAATTTTTGGTAGAGATCAGCCAAGGACTCAGACTCCGAATCCAGAAAACCCCTTTCAAACTGGAACTAAAACCATACTTGAAAGCACAAGTTAAATTTTACTGTCCTCAGACTGTTGTATAAGAAACATGCCTGACTCAGAAGAAATCTCGATGTTCCTCACAGAGAGAGGGAATTCCCTTTCTGGTACAGGTGCAGGAAACAACATGATCTTTTTATTTTTACAGTTACAAGAAACATAGTCTTTTTCTTTTTTTTTTTTTTTAAGGAAGAATTGTTTTTGAAATGCAACATTTTCAAAAGCATTTGTGACAATCCCTGATCAGGGTCTAAGGCATAGTTCTTCTGGTTCTCCTGATGGAATTCATATTTCTTTGCTGTGAACGTGCAGAGTTTGTGTAAAATGACAGTCTTTTTCTCAGCAAGATTTCTCTCCCCACCTCAGATCCTTAAGTTTTTATTTGTCTTTATGTGATTGCAGTAGAAACAGGACATGACTGACACAGGTGAGATATGTGGAACTTTTGCAAAACTCCACTTTATTATTAACTCCTTCTTTTTAAAATGGAAAGACCATGATGAGGCCAACCAAATCCATCTAGCTCAGCAGCCTTTCTTTGACACTAGCCAGCTGAGGTTGGCTAAGCACAGAACAGAAGGAAACAGGCAAACTCAAATGACCCTTCCTTGGCCAAGGCTACGTAACTGCCAGCAATCAAAAGTTCAGAGAATTTTTGAGCCAGAGGTTGCATCTGGGCTATTGTTTTTGATGTTCATCAATGGACCTATTCTTTGTAAAATTCTGTGTTCTTATTTTGAATCCATTTATATCTCTTGGCTTCCACAACATCCTGTGACAGTGACTTAATTACGCTTTGGGTGAAAAAATGACTTGCTTCTTTTTTTTTAAGAACCGTACCTCAAAATTTCAATTATTGTACCCTCTCGCCTGGTAAGAAATAGTGAGTAAATGGTGCCTATTCGCCTATGGCGCCTACTCACCTTCCATATATCAGTCAATACAGCAGATTTGCTCTATTAGTCATCTCTTTTACCAGCTGAAGATTTATCATTCTTTTGCTGATTCCATACCTCTCGTCACCTTTGTCAACCTTTTGTCTGCATCTTTTCCACTCTACTGTATCTTCTAGAGATGGAGTGAGCAGAACTGCAGTGGACTGCAACAGCTGTGGAAACAGTCTCCAAGTGTCTAATGTCAAATCACATACTTACATTGTAAGGCTAAGCTCCATTTGTTGGAATGGACTAGAAAAAATTTTTAAATCTGAAGTTCTGTTTATCTGTTTCTACAGCATACCACCTTCAGGACCATCTCTGGGTTTTATTTATGTTTAGTTGCTTTTATTAGGGAGAGTGATTCATGTTTTTGGGGGTTAGCAATACTTTTCGTATGTGCTTCCCAGCGCTGCCCTCGGTTTCTGGCTCCTCTCTCTTTCTCACACTTACGGCAACACGGTATCCAAGTGAAATCAATCATAAAGATAACATATCCCAATTTTTGGTGTTACACTGCATTAGTCTCTAAGGCAAGCTCTCTCTATTTACAATTTTATAGCATGCTTTGGTTTTTGATCTGAGCCGACACAACCCATTCAAAGATAAAGACATCAATTAATTAAGCAGTTGTTGAGATCAGAAATCTGACACCCATATGGTGTCAAATTAGTGTCTGAAAGCAGTTAACTGCCAAGAGAAGCACATGCATCTGTTGCAAGACATTAAAATGAAGTATCTATTAATTACTGAGTTTCTTGATTGACTTCAAAATTATATTGCTGAACTGATTCTCTTTGTGTTATTCATCTGTAATGTCATCACTTGTAAATAAAGACTTGCTTCAAAAATATCAAGTTCCAAGCAAATGCTAAGTACCCTCTAAAAAGCAAGCAAAGGAAACTCAACTGGGAAGAGATGCCACAAAGCATGTGCTATGGCTTTTTCCATTGCTAGGAACTACATAAAACCAGATGTATGCAGGAGAGAAATGTTGCCTGATACAACAATGAGCAATAAAGAGTATCTCACAATCATAGGATGCATGACACAATAATGAATTGTCTATTACATGCTTAAAAAACACAATTAAAACTGTCAATTTCTTTCCAGTGGAAGTTCGTTGGCAGAACTGTGATAGAACAAAAATTCCACTTCAAGTCTTTCATGCTATTTTCCTGTTTTCGTGCACTCACGAGTAAGAAAAAGTGCAGATGTTAAAAGCGCACCCGCTGTCTCTCTGTATCTCAGGAAATAATTGTTTCAAAATACACTGTTACCCGGTTATCAACGGCTTATTTTTGACATCCTAAAGTCAAAACTACATCTGCTTGGATAACATTGAATCCCAAGTCAGACATGTCTGCCTCAGTCAGGCCTCTTGATGCAGAAGGAAATATTCCTGCTAACTCAGATGGTGACATTCTCTCTTCTGAACCAATGACTTGGTGTTGTTTTTATGAGGGTATATGTTCTGTTTCTTTAAACACGTAGCAGGAAACCAGGCAGGATGGGGATGGGGAAAGAGTCTACAGAGCAACGCGGCAGCGAGGAGAGAGAGAGAGCATGTGCACATGTGCTTTTTAAGGAAAACACTCTTCTCCTTATTTTAATAAATATCTTTGTACAGGTGTTCAGAAAAAAATGGGCCAGGAAGCCCCTCACTGCCAAAATCCACACTTGGATTTTGTGGGTGCAACGCTAGCGGCGCATACACTTCTGAACATAGAAGTCTTCTCTCACTTACCTAAGACTCAGTCTAAATAACTCTCACCCAAGCTACCTGCTTTCTACCTGCTGCATCACCAGATAAAATATGTAGAAAAAATTATTTGGAGGTTATTAGCAAAACAATGAGTTTAGAAAGTGCATCTCCTCCTCACTTGCTCTTGCTGAGATAGTCTGCACATGCTGCATAGGAAAGCTAATCAACAGCTGCCTGAAGTACCCTGCCTCTGGGACAAAACTGTGGCTTTCTGGTCATTTCCTTAGAGAAAACAGGAACTAAGCTACTGAAGACCAACAAAATTCTCCACTTCTAGTGTAGGCAGATCAATAAATCTTCAAAACACTGATATCAAAGACGAGAACAAATCTAAAGAACTTTGTAGACATTTTGCTCTCCTGCACACAGATAATAATTGATGACACTTTTGTCTAATACTAAGGCTCGTGAGCTAAATCAACAGATTTAAGGAAATCAATATTTCAGGGGAATAACTATCCTGCCACAAGCTTTCCATTGGCTTTCCTCCAAAAGGGAAACTGAAACAGACAGCAAGATTATCAGGCACATAATTTTAAAAGTCTGTTTCTGAGAGGAAATGTTTTGTTAAAGTTTTCTGGTTTGTTAATGAAAACAAAAACTTTTTTTTTTTCCTTACCCTCTTTATAGTCTTTCTTATTTAAACCTTTAGTGAAAGCCATCCTCTTCTTATGTAGGGAAGCATCCATGTAGGGAAGCCGCCACGGAGTCACCAAATAAGACAGATCTTCTAGGTGTAACGTGGGATGGTACCCTCCTGTTTTGTCCTCTTTATAGATTTCCAGGGATGTGTCCTTCAGGCTGAAGAATGAAAGAAAATGCACAAAATAACGCCCTGATTAAGATACGTGACAACATCAGGCTGCTGTGCTGTTTATCATTTCCATTCATCAGCACTTTTCTATCAACACTGGAAGTTCACTGTTTCTCATTTTAAAAATAAACAAAATTACTCTGATTATAGCATTTCTTGTTATGTGATGCCAATAATAGTTATTTTTATGTGAATATTTAAGGCGAGTGTGATCACTGTTCCTGCCTTATGAAGTATCATATCTCCTACATGTTCAGTGAGAAGCTGGAGGAAGAAGGCAAGGTCCCATTATTCAAACTGTGCCACTGACATGAAGAAAGCCTGGGGATGAGCTCTTTGCATCTGATGGTTCCTCCTGCCCAAACCCGGCCATCTCCCTCCAACACTCCTTGGAAACTCCTTTCCTGGTGACAAATCCTCTCAGTACACCGTAAGGCAGATAAAATAGACTGAGTAAAAAAGTACAAATCCAGTGTCTGAATGCTAAATCCCAAGACTCAGTTCTTTCCCTGCCCCAATCCCTTATCCATCCTCTTCTAGGTCCTCGGCACCAGCTGGAATCATGCTGGAGGGCTGTAATGCCAAAGTCTCTCCCCAAAGAGCATTCCTTTGTGCAGGCTTTGACAGCCTGCCCTGAGGCTGCCTCCTGAGGGCTTCATCTCTTCCTCTGGCATCTGCAGCAGGCCAAGCTCAGGCCCTTGGCAGAGGCGGCTTTTTGGGGCTGCAGAGCAGCCCAGCAGCGCCTCGGAGCACTGAAGGTTGTCAGATGGCTAAGGGAGGTTCTCGCAGCTTTGGGTGCTCGCAGGTCTCTCTCAGTTCTCTGCCAGGATGATTCTGTGCTGCGAGGACCTGGAACAGCTCATGGTGGGGAAGGCACCATGGGGCTTCAAATGATAGGAACACCGTCTTCTTTTTAGCTTTTAAGTTCTCATCTGCACTTCTTAAAAGGTGCTGCGCGGAATTTCCCCCTCACTGCTTCACTTAGAAGATTCATGTAAATTGTTGTTTACTTGAGAGCTGGTTTTCTCTGACCAGAATGGGGAAGAAAGCAAAATGTTCACAACGCAATGGGAAAACCTCAGGAGGTGCTGCAGGCTTTGGCGTATAAATTCGCTATTTCTGTATGTAGGTGCTATGACAGAACAATCCACCTTATAGAGTCATTTTGATAATAAATACCTGTTCTATCCAGATGGTTCTAGCCAAACAATACATGATACAAATACTTGTCATCCTAGTCAGCATCTAGTAGCATCAAATGCTCTAGAAATAGCTGTCGAGCTGCATCCGTCTGATTTTATGAACAGGCAAATAGCCATCTTACACAGTCTTGCAACATCTTTAACTACCTGTGAAGAGCACAGTGGGTTGTACTCGTGCAGACTTTGCACTTCTAAAATGTCCCACTTACTCCCTTATGCCTGGTTTTAATATAACTGTTCTTTACAAGGGTCAGTATCTGGCTATGGTAGAAATAAATTTTGAAACTGAGCTAGCCTGCAGATTTAGGGGGATAGTACATGTGTATTACTTTATTAGCATGAATATGGTCTAAATGGCACAAACTTTTGTCTTGACAATGTTAGAAATGCTGCTCAAGAAGTCTAGACCGGATTGACATGTGGTTTAAGATCCATATTTGTATACATATTGGCATCCTGCTAATGCGTTGATAGCTTGCAGAAAAAAAGGCAAGCTGTTTTTAATGGTTAGAGAATTATTTACAAACACATGCATTAACTGCATAAAAATCATCAACACAAAGCATCAGAAATTCCCAGAATCACAGATTGTCTTTGCTGGACTCATAATCATTTACTGGATTCGCAGAAGATGAGGGAATTCATTGAGACCTAGTCTAAAACCATTCTCTGCTGGAGTTCACGGAGATTTGGATTAGGTCATAACAGAAAACAGCAATTTTTACCTTTATCAGTTTGAGTAGCTAGAAGTCCCTCTTCTATGCTGGAGCTAGGATGGGCGTCAGCTCCCCAGAGTTATGCAGAGCTTTTGGCAGTCTCAGTGGGGCTTTTGTACGCAGCTTGTTGTCAGCCTGCAGTGAAGAGATTTGGATATAAAAAATACTGCCCGCTGTAGACAGAAATGTGTGACATCTTGAATTTCTTTCTGCATCTATGCAATGAACCAAAGCCGTGAGTGACTTGCATTCTCCTGGAAACCATGACATTTTGTCAGCTCTATCTGAACCCAGCAACAACTCTGTTTAAATCTCTAGGAAGACATACTGGTATGTTTAATCAGGTCCTAAAAGAGTACGTTGTTCTGAATATGCATGAGATTTTATATTCACACACAAAAAAAGAAGATTAATTATGCTTCTCCTTTATGTAAGACCACAAAGACTGAGGAAAGGTACAGGAAAAGCCTCTATTTTTTTTGTCACCACTCTAGGTTATAGCTATTATAGCACAATCCAAGAGGCATCCATTTACCTCTCTGAAGAGAGAATACTGAAAATCAGAGCATATTTCAGTATCATCTATCTTGTTTTGACACTCAGAAATCTTAATGAAGACTAAAGCCTACTTGAATTCATAGATCCAGGCATTCAAATTCATTTACCCATTTAAAAAGTTAGTTGGCTTTAACATTACCTTTATGAGATTCCAACTAAAAGCAGGCTCTGTAGAGCTGAACTCCGTACAAAGAAAAGGAAAGTGCCCAATAGAAAAGCTAAAAACTTAAATGGAATGAAAGAAGGAATGAAAATTCCCATTTTATAGTATTACTATATGCCCACTGCCCACTGGAGCAGCTTAATATGCACGTCACATCTCTCTCCACTGATTCCAGAAAAAAGCCAGTGTCTGACAACCTTGGGGCTGAGGGCAAATGAATTTCTCATCCACCTCTTTGTCTGACTTGCCAAAGCAACAGCAGCAATGTAGGTTCAACACCCGCAGCCAGGAATTCTAGCAAAGTAGCATCCAGTCCAACTTTGACTCAGAAAACAAAAAAAAGCAGGAGTGTTTCCAGACCCAGGACTGATTTTGTCTGAACTCCACTCTTTTGTGTTGTGGGTTTGGACATTTCTCCTTTGTTTGTATTCCAATTTCTGATATTCAGATAAGTTGGAGAAATTGTGTGTCAATATCGTACGTAGTAGGATGAGGTGAGGACGTTTAAACTGAGAGTCTTTAATCATTTTCCATGTGCTTCTTAATTGGTTTAATTTCTTTTTTTTCTGGCTTTGTTCTCCAGCACTTGTTCATTCATTTCCTGAAGTTTCACTTCACCTTGTCTAGTTTTTCCATCTGCAGCATGTTGTTATATGCATTTGGTGATGAGAATTAGCTTAAAATAATCTGTACCATAATTACCAACTTCAGACTTGTTTGTGTCTATAGGGAGATATCCACGACAAAACAAAATAACAACAAAGAGGGAAAACTACCACATTCTTCCATATTTGGACAGCCCAGATGTTATTTAGAGCATTGTTTATGAAGCTTTTTCTTTGCCTTGCTGGCTTTGATCCACACACGTTGTCAGTTTTGAGCACACACGTCCTGTCACATGGTGACTGTGTGCCCCTGACGAGTAAACATGCGGGAATGCAATTTATAAAGACAGAGCAGCAATTAATGAAAAAAAGAACTACAAACAAGACAAAGGAAATTAGGCAGGAAGATGAGCTAAATCTGGTCAGAATACAGGATATCAAGGCAACAGTGTTGCATGTCATTTATCCTTTAGTCACTAGCAAGCGTCAACATCAGTACGTGATGTCTGTGCTCGTGAAACTTTTATCATTAGTCTGCAAGAGGATTGCTCAGAGTGACTTGTTGCTGCAGAATCCCCTGAGTGTGCCATCTTTGAAGGGTGAAGAAGTTCATTGTCACGTCTGGCTCTTATTCAGAGTGATGGAGTTCTTCAAGCGCATTTGGCACAGTGAACAAACAGAAGATTGTAAAATCTCCTGTTCCTATAAAGTTCAAGAGGGAGCAGTTTCCAGTAAGGTTCCAGAGAGTATGTAGGAAGAGGGAAATATCTGACATGCATTACATTTTCATGCTAAAGCAAAGTAATGCCACAAGAAACATTGAACAAATGCTTCAGGCAACGAAATTCAGTCACATGAATATCTGGGTGACAGCAGCAGCAGGTTATGTGCCAGCACCTGGGGGGCCTGAGAAGGGAGCATGGGCTATTGCCTATTTCCCTGTTTACAAACAAACCAACCCCAGGCAAATGCTGAGATTTGGCAAGTTTATTTGAGAGACTGTGGGCCAAGTAGCTGAATCTTGGGTCTGTTGTATGAAGAGGTCTCTGCTCTGCAAAAGGTGTTCTTTGTTATAAAGGTCATCATATCAGCTGGGGGGGCAGGTAGTTCATTACCCCTAGGTCTGGTAGGACAGTGTTCTGGTAGGAAACCTTCTTTCAGCGTTACCTGTCCATATCTATAGGAGAGGACACTGAAGGAGGCTCCTTCCCCTCTGGGATTCACTTAGCTCCTTAACTGCTCTTTTCCTTTCAGCCATCTGCCATCTGCCTCTCTTAAATATTCCCCTAACAGTTAGTGTCCTCATAGGGCAGACCTTGGTTTTACAATCCTTTTTTGACAAACTTTCTCACAGTATATTTGCTACTAATATCACTTAGGAAGGGAAAGGATTGAACTAACTCACATGGGAATTGGGTGTGTAGCTCCAAACCTTCAATTATTTGCCGCCTGGGTCTTGGAACAAATACTTTCATAGTGCTCAGATCTTTTATGTAAAAGCACTTGCACTTTCTGTGAGAGCATTGTGGTTTCTATATATATCCATAATCAAGGAGAGTAAACCAGTATGCGGTTTATACGCTCACTTCAAAATACCTGTCCAAAGGGTTTCTTGTTTTGTGTTTAGCTCATCCACTGGCAATGCTTGCTACTAACTATTCTTTGCTAATATTTAGGAATGCCATGTCTTCTATTTATATTTACCTATGGAGAGGTACCCAACTGTTCAAGCAAAGTGTTAAGATAATCTGAAAGTAAGGATACATCTGAAGTGCTGGATCCAGTCCTGGCCTCCCCACTGCGAGAAAGAATTGGAGCAAGTGCAGTGATAAGCCACAAGGATGATGAAGAGAGACTGAGAGAGCTGGGACTGTTCAGCTTGGACATGAGAAAGCTCAGGGGGAATCTGATCCATGTGTATAAATACCTGACGAGGGGCAGTAAGGAGGGAGCCAGGCTATTCTCTGTGGTATCCAGTGACAGGAAAAGAGGCAACAGGCACAAACTGAAATACAGTGAATTCCATTTAAACATAAGGACAAATCTTTTTTACTGCGAGGGTGGTCAAATGCTGATACAAGTTACCTAGAGAGGTTTTGGAGCCACCATTCTTGGAGATATTCAAAGACTGAGAGGCACGGCCCTGAGCAACCTGCTTTTGTTGATGCTACTCTGAGCAGGAAGGCTGGACTAGACCATCTCTAGAGGTCCCTTCCCACCTCAGCTGTTCTGTGATCGTGTGAAGGATACTGTAAAACAGATGCATGTCCAGAGTACATGTCCAGATACGTTTCCAAACAAAAATTATGAATCCCAAGACTCAGCCATTCAACCAAAACGTCATTTGCAGGACAAGTTAGAAACCAAATGGAAGCAAGAAACGTGAATGATGGAAGAACTGCATACACCTGGAGCCAGCAAGACATGAAAAGAAGAGCTTTGATTCATTTTCTCTAGCAAACATTGAAGGGAATTTTTTGTAGGTTGAAGAGAGTTCTTATTGGTATGCTAACATTCCTATCCACACACAGGGTTAAAAAGGATAGCTAAGCCAGCAATGCAAAGTACAGTTCAGTCAGATTGCAGCAGCAGGCAAAGTTACATCTAGCACAAAGTGGCTAACCTAGGGTTGATGTAAAAGAGGGCAAAAAAATGCCCAATTTTTCCTTCCTACTTCAAGATCATCGGACGCTTGAGAATGCCACAGAAGCGACTGTTAGTACAGCTAAGAAGGAAGGCTGAAATTACATACCATAAAACAAAGAAACAAAATTAAAAGCCCTAAGCAGGATGAGGAAGACAGAGAGCTGCCAAGGAATATGTGACCTGGTACATTCAAATGCAATGGGGAGAGCTGCAGGCGGCAAAGACACCGTGACCTTACCCAGCCCATCCATCTTCTCACTACCAAAGCAGATCAAGAGGGTTTCACTCTCTTCCCAGTTTACTCCATAAACATGTTGTTGGAAGGAACCAGGAATTCGAAGAACTAATTTGAAAATGAGAGTAGCTTATACTTGTTTTCAGCTGATTTACAATCGACAGCAGACTGACCCCAAGGATGAGATGGGTTTCACCTTCCCACTAGTAGTAACTGTCTTCGGATCAGGTCCCTCAGAAGTGATGGCAGAACTTGCCGGTACAGATCTGGAGGGCTATGGCAAAGGAAAAAGAAAAGCTTAAGCCTTAGCAGTTTTACTGCCTCAGGCAAGTCCAGAACCAGGTCTGGGCTCTCACATAGCTGAAAGTAAGACTGAGAGTCTTAGGGGTCATCACACTCTAAAGAAGACCATGGTATAGGAATTTCATATTGCTAGAGAGCTATATTTTAAGATGGAATTGTAATGTATATGATTGCTTAATTTCTTTAGACTGTTCACCTTCCCCACCACTTTCCATCCCATTTTTTTGTTGTCCTTTCCAGTTAAAACAGAAAAAAATACCTACTGATTACATGATCACAAAGTTCTTTTCCACCTTTCTTCAGAGAACTCATTTATTTGTATGTTAATATTCTTAGCCGTATACAAAAATGTGCACCATAAATAGTTTTATATGGGAAAACCAGCCAACTGGAAATCCTTCCTTTATTTTAAAGATAATAGCTCCATTTGTTTATTGCTTCTGCTGTTGATCTTTTCCAACCAGAACAGCAAATCTGCTCTCAGTTAGGGGAGCACAACCCTTCTGCGGCCAGAGTTCAGTATCTATCCCAGGGTATGTTTCTGTGGGGAAACACCCTGCCTACTTCAATGAAGCTGCTCACAATTAACTCTTCTGGATGTAGAGATCAAAGTAACATAGCCTTTTACTGATCGCCTGGGGGCTTACGTTCATTCCACCAAACTCCCCAGCGCTTGCTCCGCAGGGAGTGTTACTGCGAGTGCAGGGGAGTCTGGGTGGGAAACGCTGCCCGCGGGGGCTCTGGTGCAGCACACGAGGGTCCCCCGGACAAAGACAGAGGCCAGATACTACTGTGTGATCGAGCTCGGGTTTGATTCAGGTGGACAATCAAGGGAGATAGATTTTTCTTTTACCCCCGATGAGTGACAGTTATAAAACGTACTTCCTTAAACCTGTTTGGTTTTTTTTTTTAGAAATGTCTTACTTTTTCCATATGTTTGTGAACCAGGATGGAGCAGATGTCCAGAGAGATCAGCATCAGCGATTTTTTTCATTTAATAATTGCGTTTGACAACTGTTAAAACGCAAAGTGCAGTGAAATCATCACTACCCATTTATTATGGTAAACTGCTCGATTTTTTTCAGTGGTTTGAGGGAAACACTCCAAACATCCGCAAAAATCAGTTGCAACAGGACACACACTAAAACCAATGTAATGAGCACACTCAGTGCAGTATGCTTCTGCATAGGAAATGAATGCAAAAGAGCCACGGCACTAATGACTTAATTGTTGCCTTGGCAGCTGTCAAGATGACAAACTGAATCTTGCTTCCCAGATGGACTAAGCTCTCTTTCAGTTTCCTGGGCAGGTCAGCATTCTGCTCGCAGAAGTTTTACGTGTATGTTTTTACAGATTTACACCAGAGAATTGCCTCATGGCCTAACTGTTGTTCCCAAGGTGTCCTGTATTGAATGACTGTAGTATCCTGAATCCTTTCTTCCAAATGTGTTTTTGTTTTGAGCAGGATATTCAGAGAGAATCAGCTGCCATATCACAGCAAGGAAACTCTACGATGCATTCAGGGCTGTGGACTTGGAAAAATGAAGGATGCTAGAGAGGTCTTATCCCCCTGCTGTTGCCAAGGAAGGGTAACAAGGCCTTGCAAATCTTCTGAATAGGAGTGTTTAATTGAAAATGTGTGACTTCGTCAGCAAAACCAGCATTTTATTAAAGCAGGCCTTAACATAGGCCTAGTTCTTGCCAGTCTTCCTCCTGAGCCCCCACACTGTCATGCCCTCCCTCTGCTGCCATGCGCCATAGGCATCACTGGGACCTAAGTCTCAAGTACCAAAGGCTCAGACTTTTCCAGAAAAATACTGCTTAGCTGAAGCCAGCCATTACAGCTTCTTTTTCATTATGTAGCTTACAGGAATGAGATCAAGCAAACACAGTCAAAGCACGACTGCTCAAATACAAGATCCGGGAGCATATTGAACCAATGTGCAGCCAGAAAGCAATTTTCAAGAGTGTAATACGATTCAGCATGTTCTTGGTTTTCCTCATTAAACACCCTCCTTAACCAATGGAGTGGTTTAAACAGGCTTTTTGTCCCTCAGCTTGTGAACACAAGGAGAAAGCACCAGGTGACTACAGGAAATTATTCATCTGGTTGATTTGGGGAAGGACATTCATTCTTGTCTTCATAGCGTATTTGATGTAACTTTCACACAATTTAAAGCTGACCTCCTAAAGTACCAAAGCAAGTTGCCTTCCAAATAATTTTTTTCTGAGAAGGTGTTGATCAGAGGTACATTCATAACAAAAAGTGGAGTGGTTCAGCCAGGTTAAGGCCCCTTCTCCAAAGATCGGATGCTTATCCAGACCTGAGCCACATGAGCCAGACTGTTTAGGCCTAGGAGCATTATACCCCAAGGGTCAGAAAACAAACGAAAGTTAGCACTGAACTGGCCAAAAGGGGACAGTAAATCAATTACTAACACATCCCTAACACAACGCTTCAGCCTTTCCTGAAGTCTGGGTTTTCCCTCATTTCCTCTGGGGATTTTTTAACAGCTGGATGAGTGGGATAACTTGGCTTAAGGATACTTTTCCTGTACTGGCTCGTAAGTTTGCAGTCAAAAACGACTCAAGATCACAAAGAGCGTTCCGGTCCAAAGAACAATGATCTCCCCCAGGTATCAAGAAATACATTATATTCAATGGGCCACATTTACCGGTATGCTTGGCATGCTTTGCATCATCTTGGTGATACAAAACAGTCATAAACCTGGACTGTCTGTGGAGCCGTATAAAGCAGCCAGAGCAGGTCTGATCTGCAATCATCAGCATTATATATCGCATGCACTGGAAGCCCCCAAAGAACTGTTCTTTTATATAGCTCTCTGGACCTTAGTGAAACACTACCTGATACTACAACTTTTATCATTGTAATCACAGAAATCACTACAAAATGGAGCATCTTCGAGCCAAGTTATTCAGCTGATCCAGCTGTTGTGAAATCCCCCAGAGGAAATGAGGGAAGACTCGGACTGTAAAAAAGAAAAATAATAAAAAAACAAACTCCGTGGTGTGCTAAGCGAGGCTGCAGCAGCGTGCGGGACGCTGCGCTGCCAGGATGGGACGAGGCTGCAGCCGCTGGCGTAGAACCAAAGGCAGAGACTGCTGCTTCCTGACGGCTGGTTCGGGCAGAAGTCACTGAGCGGGCGAGCACCACGGCCTGTCTATCAGCCTTCGAGATCTTTGCCACTCGCTGGGCTAGGTCAGAAGAGAGCCTTGCAAATGTGCTACCTATTCCCTGGAGACTCTTGTGGTTCAGGCTCTAATCCACTGTACTACTGTCTGCCAAAGAAACTTCCCCAGATTATGTTAGGTATTGGAACAGATTACACGCACGCAGACCCTGTTTTTTTAAACCCCTAAACCACACCACGCAGCTTAGCGCAGGAGCACTTCGACTCTGTCTGTACTAGCAAATAAAACTGGAAATGTTCCCAGGCACTGGAAACTGAACCTCTGTTAATTGTTTGAACAGCCTCTGCTATATGGTGTTGGCTCATGCTGAACCCTTCCTGAGCTCAGCCTGGAAGTTAGTGGGGCCAGAGACCATGGCCGATGGGCACTTTGCGTGCAGCTGTCCCACTCTGGAGGCAAACGGGCTCGGGTCTCACTGTGCTGGTGGTCTCCCTGGCAGACAGCAGACCAGGTCATGCTTAGTTTGCTGATAACAACTGAACTGCTGGGACTCCTTCAGCTGTACTGGGCACTGGGCACGCAAGAGACTGCCCGTAATTCTTGTTTTAAAAATTACTGTGTCCTTAGGAAAGAAATGGATTGCTTGTTAGCCTATTCGGTCATCTTTAGCAGAAGATTTATGTATGGAAGAATGCATTTACTTGAAGCATACCCTTTCATAATAATGAAATAAAAGTCTAAAAAACTATACCAAAATCACATTATTAAGACTAAACTTAACAGTAAGAAGGCTCCACTGCTTTCCCAGTCCCCCAGATAGCTTGCTAGGAAGGCCAGGCAGCTGCCATGACCAACTTCAGGTAGGCTGTGAGCATCCTTTCTTGCTTTTACTGTTCAGGACATCTCCTGAAGCCACCCTGAGCACGCACTTACAGTGCTCCTTTCCCACCACACTGGGGAATGACCTACTTCTTCTTCTCTTTTCCTGTTTACCTGCCCCATTCCCTGTGATTGGATGCTGAGGCATCGCACGGCAACGTGGGGAATGAAGTCATTTCCTCTTTTCATCCCTTCAGCCTCTGAAGTCATTTCCTTCCCCCACCCACTCAGGGTTTCTCAATATTTCAATAGTAGATGCTACTTACCACTATCTGGCTTCATTCTGCTTTCTCCTCTTACAGCCAAAGAAAGGCGTATTGGGGAAATATTACACACCAGATCATGAGAAATATGACTCCAGTAAGAATGCTGCGTATGTAAAAATCCTTTTGTCTGAGACTAGCACATAAAGAGAAAACAGTGTCACGGTGGGTACCTGCATTACTAATGCATCCCCCCCCATCCATATTGCTGGCTGGAAAGGGGACAAGGGTGCGTGGAGTGGGAAGGAGTGGAGTGGGATGGTAAAGTAACCTTAGCTGGTGTACAGCTGTAGCAGAAAGCTAGCTACCTAGGAGTTTTAAATGCCGTATCTTGTATAAAATCGTCCATAAGGAGTAGCATCACCATACCAAAATGTCTCCTTTCCTCCGCAGCAGGATTCAATCAATCAATAGCAAAGATTAGCTTAAAAAAAAAAATAAATCCTATAAACATGCCTTACCTACTGCTGGGAACCCCATCCTACAGAAGCCAGGGCAGATTTCCAGTGGGAACAAATTTCAGAGCTAAGGAACCTGGGGCAGAGCAGACCTGGCACCAGCGTTCGTCCCTAAGGGCACTCAGTAAGAGATTTCTACCTGGCTATCTCGAGAGCCCACAGGTAAGCTGTGGTGATCCGTGCCTGTCGTGAGACCCCACAGCACTGAGACACCCTACAACTATGACCGTTTGCAACCAGAGACAACCTAAAGCGGAGCTCAGGTGTATTTGGATAACAGTGGGCAGTTTCAGGTAGAAACACCCCTCAGCTGCATCGCCCATGGTGTGTTTTAACTTTGGGGCATACTGGAAAACTTACAGATAGGGTGAAGAATTCGCACAGCGTCTGTGCCCAGGACCAGTAGTGCAAGATACGCCCGAGCGTACATCTTGCTACCTGATTGACTTCACTTGGGAAATTAGGAATTTCATTTCAAACAAAAATACATAGCTGTAACTAATTCAAACCACAAGGGAATAAATCAAACAAATCAAATCAAACCAATAAATCAAGATTACAGTTCTCTCAAAAAGAAGTGTGCTAATTCAGCCACAGGTTCTGAGACTTAATGCAGGAATTACTGGAGGTAACTCTATAGCCTGTGATTGCTGTTGATCACATGAAATGATCCTGTTAGTCTCTTTTATCTTTAGTGCCTGTAAGCTGTGCAAATACAGTTGTGTGAACGATGACAAGGGCTCTTTTTGCCTCACAGGGACTGCTGGCTACCTATTACGCTTGGTGTGCCGGCAGTGAAACAGCTGAGGAGTCTCCGCAGGCATTGAGAGGAGCACCCCTTCGAGCCACGGCTGCAGTCCGTAGCCCAGGAATCACTCTACAGGTGTATTTGCATTTCCAGTTATAAACTGTCTCTTATCGAGAAAGAATTTAACGAAAAATGAGCGCTGCTGAATACACTCTTTAAGTTACCAGAAAAAATACATACAAATTCTTATTAAAATTTAGGTTATAATGTTAAGAAAGGATATTGGTAGGGAGGGCTAAAGTGCAATTTCTTTGTTTCCCTTTGTAACCCTAACTCAGTGATAAGGTATTTATCCCTAGCACATAACCACTGTGTTTTCCAGGGGAAAATGTTTGGAAATTTCAGTAAAATGTTGCATCTGATGTTCTGTCATTGCCACCTTTTAAGAACAGCAAAAGACTTCTGAGAAGATTGCTGCCCTGTTCTAGTCAATGACAAAAAAAATATGTAGTCCAGAGAAAAACCCATTCTTTTTCTTTTTGCAGTCAGTGTGACTTTTCATGGGAACATGTATTTCGAGTATGTTCACAGCTCTGCTGCCACCAAAGATAATAGCGGGTTTTAATTACTCCAGCCAAAGCAGTGTGGAGAAAACATTATATGATTTTTGAACTATCACAACAGAATTCAACAGAAGTTGAAAACATAATACATTTTCTGTTTGTATATGAATACTTTGCTGAGAAAACAAGTCATACCCATGTCTCAACCCACAGTAACTGCCTGTAATTCAAAACAATGATTCAGCACCGGGTATGCGAGGTTGTGAACATTTTAACGATTTTTTTTTCCACAAAACTTTTGGCACTTCTGCCTCGGACACTTTTTGTACAGAGCAAAAGTTCAAGCAAGTATTTCAGAAGTAAAAAACCGGAGGGTTTTCAATTCACGCTTAAATGCTTGAAGAGCAGCTTAAAGGCTATCACCTAAAAGGCTATGCATTTCCAGCCCATCTGGATTTTTCTGACGATGTTTTCCAGAACTGTGTGTTCAAATGCGATGTGGGAGTGAAGCTCCAAAGGCTGCTTCCTATTTCTTTCTGAGATGGGTGACCATTGCTCCTACACGTACTCTCTAACCCTCTTGGCCGGGCTCACGTCTCTGTGCACAGTCCTTCTGGATTTATTGCAAAGGATTTTCCAAACCATATCTGACTCCTGCCTCAGGTCCATTTTGTTTTGGGACAGGCTGGCTTCCCCCGGGGTGACAGTACGGTTGCAGCAGGCTGGGTTGTACAAGCTGGGTTATAGTATGCTTGCAGACAGACAGACAGACGGTCTGTAAGGATCTGACCCCAGCTGTAGGAGCCCATGACTCACACCCGCCCTTGGGAAGGCTGCAGGGAGTTTCCTCTCATCACCTTCCCGGAAAACTGGCAGGAGCGAGCGCGGTGCCAGCCGCTCCCGCGCTGCCAGGTGAGAATTACCCGGCTTCCAGGCAGGTGGTGAGACGGTCTCAAAATGGAAACTCGGTCTCCCTTCCCGGAGCGTTTCATGCACTCGGGTTGGTGTTGCCCGCCAGAGTGAGGAGCCAGGGAACCCCCGGGAACAGCCTGGCCCGACACCTCTGCAGCCTCCATGGAGATTCCCCAGCCAGCCAGCAGCCTCAGCCGAGCTGGCTCTCCACACTTAGCTTCCAAAAAAGAGGAAAAAGGGAGAATGTCAGCACTTGTCCTGGCACTAGGTTCCTGCTTGCATGTCTGAGAACAGTATTGACCCTTTTGGCCCTGCAGCGGAAGGTGGTCTCCAGATGGGCAGCTGCCCGTCACCTCCACCCTACGCTACAGATCAGTGGTTTTTAAGCTTCATCAGTGAGGTCACCCCCAAATATCCCAGTGGAAGCAGAGGGTGGCCAACTTGAACTGAGTATTTTTTTGTTAGTAAGTCATTTGTCCAAGGACCTGCAGAAGAGGACGGTGGATCAGAGATTTAAAAACTTGGGAGATGGAGAACACCCAAACTAAACCCCTAGGATGTGTTACAGCTACATTTTCAGAGAAAAATATTTCATTTTGTAGTTTTATGCTAGCCTCTTTTGCCTTTCAGAGTGATAAATTAAATTCAAATATCAAAATCTGATAAGTGTGCCAGGAAAAAAAGTCTATTTTTTGTGCATTTGTTTTAGTTTTCTTTTATATTGTCCTTTTCCAAGAGAAAATGCCTATTTTTCAGCCAGATCGGCAGAGCATCATAGGAGAGGGAATCAAGAGTTTCTGCACCAACTTCTGGGTTAACACAAAGTAGGAATTTTTTCAGAAAGAATTTTAACTGTCAGGATACCTGGTAGTGTCTAAATGTAGGCAAGGTGCAAGATAAACAGGGAATGTCCAAAGCTGTTAAGCAGGTGGTGGCGACACTAAAAGAAGAAACACTAAATACAAAAGAAGCTAATTCTTAACTAATAAACAAAGCTAAACTGAGATGCGGTAACTGCTGACATCCTTGTTCCTCATTATTAAAAGGCCATGTAGGCTTCCAAAGTACAGAGCTTGCAAGACAAAAGGAGATATTTTTAAACAAACTTAGAAAAACCGAGGATGAATGTTAATTATAAATGTGTGCATTGCACTGACTCTAAGTGTGTGTCACTGCAACATCGCATTTTTTAAGTGGAGTTATTTGAAATTGCAATAATGCTGTAGTAGTGTAGTATAGGGATTTTTAAAAAGCATTTTAAAATGTATCATGAAATCCAGTACTCTACAGCCTGCTTTTTGGGTACAAGAGGAAAACAGTAAGGATTAAGGTTATTTTTATCTTCTCATAAACTAGTTTTATTCCTGGGGAGAAAAAAAAAAAATTTTTCTCTCTGAGATAAGCCACTGAAAATCTGTGTAAAAATGGAATATTGAGATTCAGTGCTTGGGAGAACAATGCTACTAAGAACAATTGCATTCTCCCAGTTCAATGCTTTGGAAAAGAAATAATTTTTTACATTTCCTTCTTGTTAGATACCTTAGATTTATTTTAATCCTTGAAATACTTGAAGCAAAAACTAGCTGTTGTGAGTACTACATTTCCTTCCCTGAAGTACTGACCAGCAAAGACAGCAAAAACGTTATATCAGATAAAAACATAATTTAATAAATATTCACCACGAAAGATCCTCCTGCCCTTTTCAGATTCTTGTCCTTATGTTTGTCTATTTGTGCTTCAAAGAAGACAGATTACACAGAAATCTTTCGATTCGAATTCTGTTTAAAAAAATTGTAATCTGGGAATCGTGGAAGGAAAGATGATCTCAGACAGACTTGGATTAATTTTCTTTTATATTGTTAGCCAAATTTCTTGTTCATTCTTCTTTTTAAACACTATTTTGGGAAGTTTTTGGGTTGGTTTTTTTTTTTTTGAATCAGAAGTTTTAATCAGAGGGTGAAAGATTATTTCCATCCAACCCGTGTTCCGTATGAGGAATCTGCATTTGTTTCCTGTGAGCAAGTATGGATTTTCCACTTCTATCTAATCAGACCCTGAACGTAACGGCACCGTGTCAGCAGCTTTGCAAGAGATCACATGTTTTTTCCAAGATCTGATGATGGAAAATCTGGAAAGCAATATTTCATGACTCTCAGAAGGCTGTTTATTCTCAAAAATACTCAGTTATTTAGCCTCACAGCAATTATCCATTCCTAATTTGAACAACATTCGTCCAGGAGGTAAAACATTAAGCTGTAATGAATCATTTGTTTCTTTTATGAGGATTAAGTTCATTACTAAGCAAGGAATAAGTTGCATATTTTTTTTAAGCAAAAAGAGGAAAGTGACAAAGGACTGAGGAATACAGATTTTTTTGCAGTTTGTTTGGTTTTGTATTTCCTTTTTTAGACTCCATTTCAGGCACTGCCAGTACTACCAGCAGAGCCCGCTATGGGACCACTCAAATTTGGAGGAGAAAGGTGGACATTCACAGCCAGGTTGCGAAAGTTTTGATGTTTTCATAAATCACCGGAATTGGAGTCCACAAAGAGCCACCATCCGCCAGGCCCAGGCGCCTACATCACCATGGAAGAAGAGCCACTGAGTTTCACCCAGCGGATGTTACCCTGAGCAGATGAGCAATAATCTCGGAGGTAGCACCAGGTCCACCTAAGCTCGTCCTTCCTGACTGTTTGCAATGACATTTGCTTAAGTACAGAGTTAATTAAACTTCCCAGCTGGTCTAGGAGACAGAGGCAAGGCGTCAGACGGGTGTAATGTATTCAGCAGCGAAGGGACAAGGCGTATTTAGGTTGATTGTTAAGCAACAGCACTACGTGCTGTGGGCAAGAAGGACACAATGCCAGCGCTGGAGATTTCGCAACTGTTGTTTCTTTTCCTCAAGACTTTGTAATTGAGGCTTGCGGGGTTAATAAACAACAACCACCACCAAAAGTAACACTTGTGACAGGACAGAAGAAAAGGACAAGAACATTTTGGACTGCTTATGGTTGTTATTCTGTCAATACTCCAGTAAGAAAGTGAGAGCTCTTTTGTGTCTTTTTCGGTCCAACAGCACATCTCTGAACAAATCCCAGAGGAGACACGTTTTTGAACACCAAGATGAAAGTGGAGGCTAAAGCAGGCAGGGGAAAAGGTGGTTTTGGCTAAACCCGAGCAGCTGTGTTTTGCATGTCCAAAACCAAAACCACGCGTTGCCTTCATAGGTTAGATCTTGCTGCACTAGGAGAAGCGGCGTGTGGGATGGGGCCGTGCATGGCGTGGTGCAGCCCTGCGCAAGTGACCTGAGGAAGGGCACAACTCCCTCCCTGTAGCAGAGAGGAGGGTGAGTAAGGGAAAGCACCAGAGCTGGGAGCTTCGCCAGAGTCACAGGAAAGAAAGGCCACAGCAGAAGAGCAGTTGCTGCTGGTCCTGATGAGCAGTGCCCGGAGTGCATCTGGGGTGATGGAGGTTAATGCTGAGCTAGCAGTTAGCTCAAACTTTGGTCAACAGCGGTGGACCCCATGTCCTAGCTAAGGACTCACAGTGCTACCTCAAGAGATTTGTCTCTGAGGTAGATGGACATTTTAATTACCTCCATGCAGGGTCCTGGAGTGAACTTCTCGCCTTATCTCAAGACTGGAGGAAAAACAAGAGAAAGTCTCCCATGCTCACTGCTAGCCATGGCAGCTGCAGCAATAAATACGTGCTGAGACAAACCTACCCCAGCCAGGCTCACACACGCGCAAACACTAGTCCAGGCTGTGGTTGCTTAATATCCCAAATGAGTGGCTAATTATTTCATGAGCTAATTCAGAGTACATAGGCACTGCCTATGCAGCCTGGTAAAAATAGTTCTTGTGTGTTCAAAACCAGGTCAAACACAAAGCAATGCAAAAGAACTGGTCTGTGGGAGGGTGAGTGACACGTGTCTCAGGCTCTGCCATTTGCCCACAGGTAGCCACTCTCACGAGGGCACAGCGTCGCTGAAACTGGATGTGCAAACACTCAAGGAAGGGGAAAACTGGGTACTGGTGTTAAAGAAGCTGAATTTAAAAATTAGAGCAGTGCCAAACTTTGATACTGCCCTATGCTCCTGACAAATCCCTTTCTAAACAGCACTGAAAGTCCAGCCAGAGCAGGCGTTTGTGTAGGTGAAATGTTTCTCACCGCTATACAGAAAGTGCAAACCACAGCCAGAAGGTAAAATTATACTTTCCTGTGTCTGAAAGCTGGAGTCATGGCCACAGGAGGGATCGTATGCTGAAGTTTAGGGTGCAGAAGTCAATTGCTAAAATTAAAACAAGTTATTCGGACCACTGGAAAGTCGAGTATTCTTACCCCATGGAAGTAACCACTTCTTGTCAAGGCTACTCAGAGCTTCCTCTGGAGGACGTGGGTGGCACGGCACAGCCGCAGAGAGGCCACTGACAAGAGGCAGGGGTTAAACAGAGGGAGAGGGAGTATTTGAGGGGGGACAACTCAAGAGTGTGCTTTTCTTGACGTGCGCAGTTCACTGCTGCTGAATGAGAGGGGGAGAATGGTGGTGGCATTATTTTGTTTTTATAAAGTAAATTGCTGTGTTCGCTTATAAGCATGAAAGCATCATATATTGGAACATTACTACTATAATACAGCTTTAATATGCTGCATATGCTGTGTCTGTCTAATATTTTCTGGACTGTACAAGTCTCTGCAAATTAGCTGTAAGACACTAACAAAATGCTTCTGTGGTTGCAAATTGAAATTTTTGGAATTTTTGCTTTGCAGGAAATGTGACTTTTTATTCCACCCAAGACTGAAAAAAAAAATCCAGTTCTGAAATATATCTCTCCCACAAATCCTTAGGGATTTCAGTTCAACAGAGAAGCTATGGGGAAGATTCACCACTGTAAGATTTTGCAATTATTTGTGTGTTTGAAGCTGTCCCAAAATAGCAGGTCATCTGAGAGTTGGACTATTTATGTCCTGGATTTAGACACACTTCCACTGACTCAATTGTCTCTGCTGACTTAGTTGTCTTTTATCAGCCTTCGGCTTACTGTTTTTTACTTTGCTGGTAGTAGATTGTCTCAGGTTCATTTTAAACAAAGACCTGACCAACACCACAAATGGATCTCAGGAGATACAGTTCTGAAAGTAGTAAAATGTTATGGCATAGTCCAAGAGACAGGAAGGTAATGTGTTAGCAGGTAAACACTTGTTTAACGTGACGTCGCGTACAAGGGCGTGCTGTACATTTAGGTTACAATTCACTGCTCTTACTTCTGTCTGATGAGCATAAGGATGAATGCTTTTGTTGTTTAAGACCACAACCTTTTATCTAAACCTCTGCGTCTTTCCAAAGTAATTTCTTTTTTCTGGTTAAACCTCGCTTCCCTTCTCAACTCTTCTGATCAGAAGCTAGATAAATACCACTTGCCCATGGTCTGGAGGTGAATCCACAGCTTGGATAATTAGGGTAAAGTGCCTCCTGCAGCCAGACCTGCTCGTTCCCCACTGACTCGCTCCTCCTTACACACACACACACATACTTTTTTGGGTGAAAAGGACTCGTGTGGGACGGTGGGAGGAGGGGAGGAATGGAAAGCAAGCAGTATGGCTGCAGTGGCCCACACACAAGGACAGTGTAGGGGAAGGCTAAAGCTCCTGACCTGGCCTCCTTTCTTTCTCTCCAGATGAAAGGACACTAGGTTGTTGGAACTATTTTCTGGGAATAGGTCACCAACACTTTTACTCCACAGAAGACAATATTACCACCACTCTCTGTATTTTCCATTTCTCCGTATGTGTGTTTTCTGAGGGCTGATGTGTTGCTTCTCAGCTGTGGGAGTCCCTCTGGGATCAGTGGTTCCCTTGACACACTCCATGGAGTCCCCGCAACTCCCCAGCCACTGAGCACAGCAAAGCTATGCCAATGTGTGTATCCTGGGGTGGGAGGAAAAGAATTGAAAAGTCTCCAGAGCAGCTGCACAGGATGGCCGTAAACAGGAGAGATTTTTACTTCCTCTTGCCTGCTGAATGCAGGTCCAGGAGAGCTGTGCTCCTTGCTGGACCATGGCCCTGTCTTGCCAGAACAGATACTCATTTGGCATTGCAAAACTCAGAAGAGGTTATCCGGTCAAGGTGGCTGTGTCTGGAGCAGTCTAAACAAATACTGTATTTCTGGGAATTATCACTCCGTTGGTCAGAGTACTGGTCGTGTGGCTGCTGGCATACCAGCTCTACAAACAGAGAAAAAAGTGTCAGGACTATTTTAATAAAGGATTCCAATGGGAGTAAAAAGCATGTTGATGATTTCTTTCATGTGTTAATGCCATCAGCTACCTCAGGCATTAAGCGTGGGGAGTACCAGTAACTGACAGCGCACTGAGTGGGGAATGAATCATTTTATTTTTAAGTAACTTTGTTGTTCTCATGAAAGTTGGCCTCAGCAACATTGTCAGGTTTCAATTAGTGTTGGTAACACTGGTTCAAAAAAAAAAAGTTAAACTTGATCCATGATGCATTACTAGAAATTTGACAAAGAGTGCCTTCCAGCCCCCTTTAAAGTGGTCTGCATCGTGAAGGGCATTAAGAAAAAACAGGCCCATGACAGAGGGACTGCTGTTGTGTCCTGCTTTTTCGTGGAGGATGTAAGTAGAGAAAATTTCCTTACGGTTCTCCATGGCCAGCCCGTCCAACTGGTAGGCACCTCTTCGGTCAAAACGTGTAAGTTTTGTACAAACGAAGCTTTTGTGCCACTTCCTTAACAAACACCGTTGAGAATAGTCAGAGTCAAAGCATAAAGCACATCACAGCTGGAAATGGAGCCTTTCAAGGAGGAACAAATACATGAACAGCTATGCAACCAGAGCAAGATTTTTCATTTGTGCTGAACCTGGCCAGCTGCATACTACTTTTCTATTTGAAATGTAGAGCAGAAACAACAGGTAAGGGCTTTGGAGAATGAAGGGTAAAAACTCCAAAGGTTACACTCTCTGCTTTAAAAGCAAGTTCTTCAAAACCCCACTTAACAGTATCCTCCCCTCCCCAAACTTTTGCTTAGCTGAAGGTCCAGATGCAGAGGGAGGTTGGTCCTAGTGAGGACTTACAAGTCTCCTACCCCAGCCGCGCGTTTCTGCTCCCTCCCTACCACGAGCCCAGCCAGGGACCCAAGCTGGCTGCAAATTCACTGTATTTCTTTGCAGGGTTAGTCTTTACCTAGTCCAGCCCTGAGAGCTGGCTCCCTGCCCAGACGAGCTGGGGAAGGGTAAAACGGCAGCAGCGCTGACTAAGCTTGGCTTTGTCTTCCAGGGAACTGATCTTTCCCCTCTGCCAGAAGAGCAGCAGCCGTCATGGCCTCGAGCTCTGCATAGCCAAATTTATGTTGCTGAGCAGACCTAGAAGTATTAATCAGTTCCATGGAACGGTGTGGAAAAGCGTTTCAAGAGCAATATGAAATCTCCTTGAGTAAATCTTAATGGGCAGACGCCTGTCCCTTGATACGGACCTAATTACTGAGCCATTAGTAAGCAAAGGAGTAATGCTATTAGCTAGGCATGCAGAGTTGACCCTCTTTAATCTCTATAAAGAGTCTGGGGACTTGGATCAGAGCTTCAGAGACTGCAGTGCGGTATAGACCTAAAAAGGAGTGAAAAACAGAGCTTTTACAGGTCAAACCCAAAGTCTCTAAGCTGTGTACAAGAGGGAGAAAGACAACAGTACCACAGGTGTGCTCAAGCAGAGCAGTCCGTGTGTTTAAGTCAGTTGAGCCTGGAGGAACCTTCCCGGGAAGTTAGAGGATATTTTGTGATTACTGCTGGACTTCTCAGCTGAGGCTGCAAGTGGGTGTGCCAATTAATTTCAGTGCTGAGTAAGTCTTAGCAAGTGGCCCCTAAGCAGTTAGGCACTGACCACCAAATAACTGCACGTATTTCTTCCACTGCAGATGTGAATGTACAAGCTGTCAATTAAAAGGAAACTTTTTTTAGCATGTAAATACTGATGTGAACAATACACACACACATGCGTCTTCTACTTTTTATTTTTCCTAAAGGAAGAAATACAGTAAAATCTCCTGAAAAATGCCATTACCTATGATGGAATTTTCATTAGAGGTGGAGATGAAATTTTGAGGTCTGCGTATACAAACAGTACACATCTTTGAAGGAGTTAAGAGCACTTTGTGTGACGGACAGCCACAAATTCACCTTTCCTGTGTGCTAAGTCATTGCCTCACTAGTGAGTTCTCAGCTGATGCAGGAAGAAGAGCAGGAGAGCTGATCAGAAGCCTTAAAAAGGTCTTAACGTACACAAGGAGGAAAAGGGGCAAAATGGGCTACTGAAGCTGTTTGAGCTGGTATGACAATGCGTTGTGCCTTGAAATTATTAAATCTCGTTCCCACTCCTCCTCCCTTCTCACTCATGTCTAGACCAAACACTGAATTTGAGATACTTTTACCACAGCATCTGGTTGCTTGGGAACTTCACTGGCCATCTTGATCACTGACTTTTTATGTCTGAAATGTGGTCACTGGATCAACTGCTGCAGCTCCCTGTTTCTTTGCTTGTCGGCATTGTGCTTTCTCTTGACTCATAAAAATTCTGGCTCATTAAGCAAGCTTCTGATGGTTCGACTATGGTGTCTACCCACTGCATACATATGTTTAAATCTGTTTTCATCTACATTCATATCCAACTAGTGCACAGCATTCGCTTTGTAGTTCTGGTCTAACAGCCACAAACCCTCTGATGCATTGCGAAATCATATGTTTGTAGCCCTTTCTTTCGCTTGATGAATTACAGCATAATCAGACTTCTCAGCCTCAAAAAAAAACAAAACCCAAAGATACAAAATACTTAGAAGTCAGGACACATTTCATCTGAAGTAAAATCCCATGAGTGGCAGTGTTGGCATAAGTGGTTTGCGGTTATCTGTTTCACACACACACACAAATTTATATGATTCACTTTAAATGCTCGGCCTTCTTTCTTCTTGCACAAAACAATTCTATTTGACTTCAGATTGATGAATGAAGGAACTGAGCTATCGAAAGCGTAAGGAATGAATGACTGTAATCAGGTTAGAAACATCAGGACTTTAATATTAAGAGTTAGCTAATGATCAGTAACTAGTGGAGCAGGAAAAGATCAAAAAAAACAAATCAGGTTCTCCCCTCCCTTGATGTAATCAATGTGGATCAATTTTTAGAACTGATTATATAAAGGTACCTTTTGAATATTGGCACCTTGCTTTCTGCCTCTGCTCATAACCATGCCAATATGATGCAGAGCTAGGGACTCTCAGGACAAGAGGAAGTCATCTACTCACTGCCAGACAGCTGAGGGCAGAAGGGGGAAGCAAAAGGAGGGTTCACGCTGCCAGACAGATCTGTTGTCAGCAAAAAAAAAAAAAAACGAAATGGATAAGCTATCAAAGTTTTTTTTCTTATCTAGAGAAGATCATTGGGAAACCCATGAGACCAAGCTGGTCAGGGAGATCCTGCCAGCCCACACGCTTCAGTGGTATTATTAGGAAGGAACTGAACATGGAATTTCAGGGTTCCTTGTCTTCTACAAACTGAGAGGTTAACAGAATTTCATGTAAAGCCATATGTCTGAGTAAAGCATTTCACTTTTATTTAGATGGGTTTTTTCTCCCTGTTCTGACAGATAAGAGAATGAATCACTGGAATTTTTGTACTCTCCATTTCTAAACAGTGGGAAAGGAAAGCTGGTTATTTCTGGTAGGATCAGCGGTTGTAGTGGTTTCACTCTGCGTATTCCACTTCTGCAAAATCATCTGCTCTGTGCCAGAGTTCAGAAAACACCACCATCTCACCTAAAAGAGGAGAGACCCGCTTTTAAGAACTACTAGACCTTCTCTACAAGCCACCATGTAGCCTGCTGGGATCGAGGGGACAAAACGTAGCCTACTTTCTATGCTACCTCCCAGCAAATAATAGATTCTGGCCCTCAGACCACGTCTGCAGTGAAAAACAAGAACTCCACACACTTGTCTGAGTTCTCTGGAAAAATCACTCAGCTTGGGCTTGGATTTTACCACCAATACCACTGACTTGAGTGAAAAGCCAGCCTTTGGCATGCAGAGTACCATTGTGGTTGGTATAGCTTTTCCTAATAACATGTTCTGTCGCTTAAGCAGAATGAATTGCCGTATTTTTTGTTTTTTTGACAAGGTGACAGAGGAGTGTTTTTGTGTTAGGGATTAAATGAAAAGTTTTCAAAGTATTGCTTACCAGCACACAATCTTGCTTGAGGTGTGATCCAAGACTGAAGCAAAGAAAAGTCTGCTGCCTGACTGCAGTGGCTTCAAATCACACCCTTGCTCTTTCTTCCTCTTCTGTTCCATAGCAACGTGTAGAAGTAGATTAAAATCTGAAGAAACGAAAATAAAATAGAAACATAGATCAAAATAAATACAATACAAGAAAATAATAAACCAAAATAAATATAGAGTATTCCATTAATATTGAGCTGCCTGTATTGTAACAGCAAAGGGCAAAACTGTTAATTTAACTCTGTCTGTATTTGAATATGCCCCTCCTTGGCAAGTTGCTCTGCCATATTGAAAATAACAGGAGTGTACTTTGTTCTTAAAATAATGGTGAAATCAGGTGCATGAGACTATTAGCTACTTGCAAACTCCAGACATTCAAACTGCAAATAATTTCATGTTGCCCTGCTTAAAATGGATCATGTTCCCACTGAAATCAAAGATCTCATTATCATTAGGCTTAGGGAGAGTGGTTTCAAACTGCTTTTACAGAATCACAGAGTAGTAGGGGTTGGAAGGGACCTCTGTGGGTCATCTAGTCCAACGCCCTGCTGAAGCAGGGTCACCTACAGCAGGCTGCACAGGACCGCGTCCAGGCGGGTCTTGAATATCTCCAGAGAAGGAGACTCCACAACCTCCCTGGGCAGCCTGTTCCA
>Ga0065711_1003204_pt1 | contig 35004 bp, 23 predicted proteins | sample Hoacrofraction12_FD_59098 | JGI IMG/M metagenome (GOLD analysis project Ga0065711, IMG submission 59098) | Hoatzin crop microbial communities from Cojedes, Venezuela - Epithelial fraction 12 v2 (version 2) | ecosystem: Host-associated > Birds > Digestive system > Esophagus > Crop | place... | reverse complement strand
TGAGAAGACACTCAGACCTGGTCTGTTTAACAAGCTCAGTTTTCATTCGAGAGTACAAATGTGTCAGATCTCTTATAAACAGGCCAGATCTTGCTGGCAGAGGAGGTTTCTCCAGAGGAAGTTTTACTTAAGGGTAATCTGGCAGTTACTAACGGGTGAAAGCTGCTGGAGGGCTGGACAGTCCTCACCCAGACCATAAAACACCACAAGCACTATAAGCCATTGTCTGTGTTTGAAACCAGCAGGCAAGTTCTGAGCTGCTTCGTGCCCCGCTCGTTGCCCGTTGCCTCCAGCCAGGCACCGTGCTGCCTGGAGTTTTGTGTCTGAGTCCATTCCAGGTGCTCTGAAGAACAGGGATGTTCTTCACCCAAATGACGCCCAACATCTGCCTGGCCAGAAATTTGGAACAACTTTGTAACACAGCCACTCAAAGCAAAACAAAGCCCGGCACCAAATAGTTCAGGTGCTGGATCCTGAGGGGCTTGGTTTTGATCCAGCTGGATCCTAGGACTAAGGCTGTAATGAGAGTCACTGGCAGTTTGGACTCAAAAAACTTGGACAGAGCAGTCCATCACTTGGTTTTATTTGAAAACTACCATCTTAAGTCATGACTATTTAAAGATCATATCTATTTAAAATGCACACACATATACACACGAAAGGGAGACAGAAATAGCAGGGGCTGTGCGGAATGGGGACTGAGCTCGAATTCTTCCTCGTCTGAACACACGGTGACTTGGATGCTTTCCATAGATGGTTCACAGCCGTCGTTCCTGGGCTGCCTAGTGGCAGGGGAAGCAACATCTCCCACACATGGTGACAGCCCCCCTGCCATCAGGGCCAGCCCTTCAGTTTATTTGCTGGTCGTTATCACACTATTTATAGCTGGCACCTATTTTTAACCCTGCAGACCTACTTGCACATGAGATGCATCGACACTTCCAGAGTCCCAGGCAAGCCAGGGGTATTTGAAGTGTGACATCTGCAAGGACAAAAGAAGAGAGGGTCTGACACAAATGAAAGATGGAGAGGGCAGGCAGATCACACGGTATCTGAGGACCATCGCTGACCTACCAGAGAGTATCTCCATCTATGTGAGACCTACTGTCGTTCCTGCCTCGTGGGGTTTACAGTCTGACTATGGAGATGGGAGAGGGACTGACCCTGGGATAAGCCCCACGGTGTTTTCTTTTTTGCAATATTCTTTTCTCTGTCTCCTGGCTTCTTATGTCAGGCTAAATTTCTTCTCCCTACAATTCTGCAGCTCTGAAGACATCGACTGTTGTGGCCCCATGGGAGGACCCTCTCTTGGCCACAGGTGTAGAAAACAGTCACCTTCTCATTCCATGTACAGCTGGTCTTTCTACAAGCATTGGGCTACCCTGTGGGACTTGCTGTCCCAAGAGGGCTGCCTGCTTCCCAGCCTGAGCAGCTGCAGCCCACAGGCTCTGCACCAAGTGGAGACCTGGCCATTGGCATCCGGCACTCCGCAAAAACGCTGGCTGCTGTCCGAGCTTCTCCCTGCCTCTTATAGCACAACAGCTGTGAGATACATTACTCACAGATGTCTATAATTAGGGTCCGGCACTGCCTTCCGATGGCATCTGAACCAAAAAGCCCAGTGAAAATTGAACCTGCTCACTTGAGCCCGTAAATAAAAGATTCATGCTCTGTAGACATGAACGATTCAGCTTCACTGCTTTAGCCTCATCCTATTTGTGGGAACCAATGGAAGGAACCCTGGATCCAAAGGGATCACAGCTGAGCTGTTGTTTCCAGCAAGACATTCCCATATAGCCAGGAGGCTTTATGTCCTGGAGTTGTATAGGAACCTAAATAACAGAAGTAGGTCTTTATAGCTACTTTTTGGGGATGATTATTTGTGTCTTCCTGCCTGCCATGGAAAACTAATTTGCATCGTGACTAACACCAGCTGTTTGCTACTGTTGATGAGCTTCAGTCATCTGTAAGTTCTGTCAACAATATCACATTTTATATATAGCGCATTTTCCAGTACAAGCCAGCAGCAAGAGCTTTTCCAGCCACCACGATATCAGAAAAACTCCTATAGAAAGAGAGAACACCAAAAAACCCCAAATAAATTCAGTCTCCCAAAATAAAGCTTACTCAATATTTTGTCTTCAGGGAGCTCTGTGAAGTTTTTTGGAAAGCAGGATGAGCTTGTTCAGGCATTGTGTGTCCACAGTGTTGTGGTGTGTCCCTTGTGTCTCCCGATGGCCTCAGCCCCCAATTTTGCAAGAACCTCTTCAAGTGCTTAAAGCACACAAGCAGCCCCACCAGCAGGTCTTTGTTGGGCTAAAGCAACATACAACAGAAGGAGACAAGCAGCAGTGCAAAAGATGGTGTTTAAAAGTTGGTGGCCTGTTTTGATGGGAGTCTGTACATTTTTAGGGGACTAAGAGGAGCAGGAGAGGGTCAGCATGCATTCAGAATGAACAGTGAGGAAGAAGAGGCAGGAAAGTGCCAGCACAGAAAAGAGATGGTTAAAATGAGCTCTCACCAAAACCACAGAGCAAGAGCCAGCAGGAGTCAAACCAGAGATTTTATCTCTGTGTTCCCTGCGCAGATCATCTACATGCTATTCTGTCCTTCTTTACTGCCATCTTCCATTTATTGCTGCAGTTTTACAGAAGCAAAGAATAATGGTGCATTATGGTGGGTTTTTTTTAATTTTATTTTGCAAATATGCTCTGTTAACTTCATACTTGTGGATAGTTCCCATTTGTGGCTCTGCTATTTCCAGAGATAGGATATCTATCATTCCTGGAGATACATATAAGCTGACATTTTCTGTTAGGCCAAAATGTAATTAGATTTGCACACTCCAAGCACAAGGTTATCAACCACAAAAACAAAAAGACATAGCATGAACAGGGAAGAACATCTGGGAGACACACCAATCCATCTAGGCACCAGCAGATACAAAACCTGAATAATAGATGGGCTAACAAGATGCTACCAAGGCCAGCGTCCTCTCTGATTAAATTTACTTCATCAAACATCATCAAGGACAAAATGCCCCCTTTGCCCAGAGTTGAATGCATGATGAGTAAGAAAAAAATATATCACCTTTGAACACATTGCTGAATTACTCTAAGTCCTGTGCATTTTGCAGCAAATGAGTCACAAAGGACCCCTGTATTCTGGGCATCAAATTGGTTTGCAAGTACTCTAGTTTTAGGGATGCTATTAGGTTAGATATTCCCTCAAACCAGAAAATTCGAGGCAAGCTCTCCTTTTGAGTCTGCTGTGCTGCCTGCCAGTGGACTGAGGCCATGTCAAGAGCTGGGAGTGCTTAGGGTGCCCTGCTGACATGCATCCTAGAAGCCACGTACTCCTGGTTATCTTTATGTTTTCATGTTTAGTGTTTATACAGACACTAGATTTGGGGTCCGTGGAAGCCTCGGGGTGGCTCTGAAAAGACAGGGTGGATTCACTCAGTGGGTCTGCGACCGTTGATATTGCACCCGCTGCATGGTCCCAGCCTCAGGCAGGGGCAGTCTTTGGTTGGGGGAGTGCAGCTCATGGACACACCTGCTGTAAGTGCAAACAACAAGAAAAAAACCCACCTCAAACTAGTTCAGATTACAGCGAGAGAAAGTGAGTTATAAAAATCCACCTGTAACCGAGTGAGGACTTTGCTAGCACATTTTAACGTCCCTGGGGAGCCAAAGAGAGGGATCTCTCTCTCTGCCTGCGAGCTGGTGACTGACAGAGACTATGTCCGTGTTCAGCACGTCTTGGACAACACGCAATGGCAGGTAAATTTGAAGTATTGGGTGAGACAATAATTCAATTTCTCTCATCGGTTCAGTTAATGGCTTTCATTTAGAGGGTTAATGGAGGATCATTACTCTCCATTAAGCTGCCACAGGTAGACACAGACAGATGGTAAACCAGTTTCATCAAAGTGCTCTACTAAAACTGTCTACCTGGAGACAAATCCCTGAGCCTGGCTGTCAGAGGAAACTGTCAGGCACATGGATGAGAGCCTGGGGAAGTTCCAGGAGCTGGCTCCAGTGAACTCTGATCCTGGTGGGCCTGCAGCAGATCTGCAGGGTGCACAGGCTGAAGCAGACTGCCCAGGAGCAGACGTGCTGCAATATAAGGGTTGCCAGAATTTTCACCCAGAAGCTCCGCTCTTCCACTGCAGGGAACAGTGAGACTGAAAATCCTCTGACGTTGAGTGTGTGTGGCTGCAGGGAGCAGGAGAGCCCTCTCTGTGGGCTGATACCAGCTGCCTTCCCTCCTATGCCACAGGAGATGGTCAAGAGCCCTTTAATCCAGGATGTTCTTCTAGTCCATGTCGTGGGTGTTTAAACAGCCTCTTAAAGAAGTGATGTCTCAGTGGAGTGGGCAAGATATTTGGGTTCAAAAGACCTGGGTCCACACTCTCTTTCTACTATGGGGTGAATTTGAAGAAATCACATTTGCTGTGCATGAAGGATGGGCGAAGAAGAAGTATAGTGCACCTCTGCTCTTCTGCTTTGACGTGTTGGAGATGGCCTGGGGCTAGTTATACTATGAGTCAGCCTGATATAGAAAAAAGGTCACAGCTACAACTTTTGTGCCTGGTCCCTTGGCTTCCCTCCTGCAGTTCCCCCGCCGTAGCCCAGGGCTAGTACAGGCTGTGTGGCAGAGGACTGAGGCTCCACACGTAAGCATTTTCCTAGGAAGGATCTCTTAGGATGTTGCTTGGGAGTTGAGAAAAGTTTTATCTAAGCTTTTCAAAACTGTCAGAAAAAGGAATCTAAAAAGGGTGATGTGATATTCTCACCATCACATTGAGCAAGGCTGCTTGGGTGGAAATGTTGTTTCCTCTTTAATTTTCTCTGTGTTGTTTTGCCCTGTCCTATGTAGTCAGTAAAATTGCATCAAGCCCTTTTTAACAACCCCTGTTTTTCCAGCATGCAGTCATGTCTCCAGGGTGGAACTTGTCATTGCTGAGTTATTCTGGAGCAGGAAAATGTCGAAGAGCTCCAGAAGGCCTTCTGAGGGTGTGTTGAGGGGGGTTATTTCAACCCACTAAATAATGGATGCCTTGTGTGGAAAGGCAAAACCAGGGCCAGAGATATGCTAGGCTTAATGAAGGAAAATTCAGGCTGGCGCTGCAGATGGAAGCACTAGAATAGGCCACTTCTGACGTCTTGCAACCTTTTGTAGCCCTACAGCTGCTTGGAGGAGTTTGACAAAAAATTCTTGGACATTCCTAAGAAATAAGAGATGCTGTGTGGACTAAAAGAAAGGGCTATCCGAGGAGCTGAACTGGGCTGTGGGGTCAAAGAGCAGGAAAAAGCCATGACAAGGGGGTGTCCTGTGCAGCATGGGTACTCAGCGAGGTCTTAAAGGATTGATTTTAGAAATCCTGCTAGCTACGGATGCCCTTCTGCCACAAGACCTCCATTTCTTCTGACCACGACCTGATGTAGGGCATAAGGAGAGCAGCAATGTGATACTCTCAAGAGACAGATGCAATAGGAAGATCCACCTTTAGAGGTTCACACACGCTCTGAAAATGACTTATTGAGACTAGAACTTACTACTATCCCTGAAGGCTGGATTTAGTCTCTGTGTCATCTACTGGAACCAGCAGACAAGAAGTTACATCTGCCTTGGAGGTAGATATCAACTCGCTCTATAAAACTCAAACCAAAGTCTCAAAAAGTGTTATTTACAGGAGTAATAAGCTTCCCACTTATCTCTGGCTGGGACAGCTCCAAGCTAATGTCCTGCTTCCTTCTAGTACTCACCTCTTGCCTTTTGCCCAAAGCCTAAATTGTCAGTTCTCTGCTTTGTACCGTGTTTCTTTCAGCATGGCAGGGTTTCGTTACAACTACCACAAAGCTGATAATGAGCAATGAGCGAAAGGTCCTCCACATACCTCCAACCCAGTTTTGTCTCCTCTGTAATGCCTTGTACGTCAAAAAAAAAAATAGTCCCTTAGCCAAAATGGGGAAGTGTGTCTGCAAACTGCTGTATTTTGCCTGAAGTGAGTTAACTCGAACATACTGTTTTCCCAGTGGAGAGGAGACCTCATAGTATTTTTGCACTTCTTTCCCTCAGCCATAGTCATTACAGTGATGGCTCACTCTAACTTGATGCTCTGAACCCTGGGGTTACCAAAACCTGCCTTCCTGTGGGTCTGTGTCTTATGGCTGATTCTCTAACGTCTAATAAGCATTGGGGTTTTGCTGCAGCCTTTCCTTCTGAGCAACCAGTAAAGGTTTTCTCCATTGACTATGAGCAGAAAATCTTTAGCCGTAAAACACCTCCGAGGTCTCCACCTTTCTGTCAGAAGTGATTGAAATTGGACAGCATGTTCAAAAATACCTGGAGAGAAAAAGGAGAGGACTGAACGGTTAGGCAGGCAAAGACTCTTACAGGGAGAAAATTACAAAGATAGCACGATTGCATAGCACTCATTTCCCTAGGAAAGTAGGGCAAACAACATTTTCATTGCTTTTGATTATGTCCTGCTGTGCATTGCCATCTTCAGTCTGCAAACATCAAAAAGCCACTGCTGTAGTAACCACGTACGACATCTAATGCTGAACAGGAGGAGATTAAATCCCCAGTAACAGGGGACCTATTTCTATCTAAACTTCCCAGGAAATAATGCTAGAATAGTGTTTAATAAAATGCAGAAGATAATGAGAAGCTGAGAAAACATTTTCCAAAAATTCATTTCCAATCCCCTCTGACAATTGCCATCAAAGCTTGAAAGTTTGTTCTGATTTCGGTGTAAAGAAAAGTTAGCATTAAATAAGGTCTGTGTTATGTCATGGATGAATCTGAAGATGTTTGCATTAGACCTCTAATTACAGGAGGTGGAGCAACAGGATTATGGCATAAAAAATAAGAGTGAGGAGGTGATGTAACCAGCAGACGGTGACATTTTGCTGCATTGGCCCTAGACAGCCCCACATCAGTTGCAGGAATCACTACACAACCTGGCACATTGCAAGATGCTGAGCAACATCATAGAGGGCAAGTGCTAAAAGGGATGTCAAGGTAGCAAAGACAATGTGATGGGGAGTCCTTCCTTGAAAAGAGGGTGTGTTACAGAGGGATATATTTCAGTCCTGGTACGTGCTTCTTTACTTGTCACAAACATTTGTGCTATGAACCATCTAGTCTCCAAGGTACTTTCAACATCTTACGTAACCAAAACCAGGAAATAAGCCACTCCTTATCCACAGCAATGCATAAACATTTTCTCTGAGTGCCATGTTAATGGGAAGAATCAGTGGGGAGTTCTTGAAAAGCACAACCGATACAGTATATTTGCTGTATCGTCTCAGATCTTGCCTCTACCAGTGGTGAAGGGACCAGTGTCACACCCTTTATTATGCCACGGTTGGTGGAAATGTGAAAATCTGATTAGGTGTGCCGTATTTATTGGCAACCTTCTTGACACAGGTGTTCAAGTACATTTCTCCTTTTCCCAAATTCTTTTCCCTTGCATTTATTAGTTGCAGCTGGACTCACCATTACTGTCCTGACAGCCAACCATGTCCTGGGCTGCATCAAGAGAAGCATGGCCAACAGGGCGAGGGAGAGGATTCTGCCCCTTTACTCCGCTCTCCTGAGACCCCACCCGGAGTACTGCGTCCAGCTCTGGAGCCCCCAGCATAGGAAGGACATGAATGTGTTGGAGCGGGTCCAGAGGAGGGCCACGAAGATGATCCGAGGTCTGGAGTACCTCTCCTATGAGGGCAGGCTGAGGGAGTTGGGGCTGTTCAGCCTGGAGAAGAGAAGGCTCCGGGGTGACCTTAGAGCAGCTGCCAGTACCCGAAGGGGCCGACAGGAAGGATGGAAAGGGGCTTTTCACAAGGGTGTGTAGTGATAGGACAAGGGGGAACGGCAGATTTCAATCAGATATTAGGAAGAAATTCTTCCCCATGAGGGTGGTGAAACACTGGCCCAGGCTGCCCAGAGAAGCTGTGGCTGCCCCCTCCCTGGCACTGTTCAAGGCTAGGCTGGATGGAGCTCTGAGCAACCTGGTCTAGTGGAAGATGTCACTGCTCATGGCAGGGGGGTTGGAAATGGATGATCTTTAACGTCCCTTCCAACCGTTACCATTCTATGATTCTATGATTCTATGACTTGGATGCTCAATGAATTGCCAAAGAGACAGTCGTGTCATTAGATGAAAGACGATCCATCTGGGCACAAGGTTTCCATCAGGTACCTTGGAAGAGGTGATTGTGCAGCTGCAAACACATCTGTGCAAGCCCCAGAGCTGGACCGATGAGAAACATTGCAGCAGCATGAACTGTTACTGCTTGTGGGATCCACAGGGCTGCATGCCCAGCAGTGGAGCTGAGCAGCTCCCAAGGCAGCTGGGTGCAAATACAGACATGCACGGTTTCTTGATCCAGTCTGCACTGATCTGGGCTGGGCATGGACTTACCATGGTCTTTGATAGTCTGAGAGGTGTCTCTGGATGGTGGTGTAAACATGGTCTAATAGCCATAGGATTAAGCAGAAGAGTTAATATCCCTTTTCACACTTGTTGGCATTAATGGTGGTAACTAGAGATGTCCCTGACAGTCATATAAAAATCAAATTATTTTGGAAGGCTATTCATTTCCTGTCTCATGAAAAACAGTCTCCTTCCTTAGAAACTAAATCACAAAAAGTCTTCTCCCACAGGAAAGCAGTGTCAAAGAGGCTACTTGAGGACAGAGACACTTGGCTCTGTCATTTCTGAAAGGCCAAAAGACTCCATGTTACTCCCAGAGGAAGCTGAGGAGCTCCCATGCAGAGGGGTATATGGTGTATGGGTTATACTGGTCACATTGCTAGGACAATGTATCTGATCCACCGTGCCTTCAGTGTGATTTGAACATCCCAGTGACTGAGGCAGCATCCTTACGTGACGTGCGTGAGAGACTGAACGTTCAGCCCACGTCAAAATCAAGATTCTTGGTTAGCTTCTGAAATTCTCAGGTGCTGTTTAACCTAGTTTCACAGTCACCTGGGCTGGTGGTCAGTGGTTTTGATTTGACCAGCTTTGAGCTTTGCACATTCAGGTATTTGAGCAGCTCTCTCATAAGAATGACATGTATGAAGAGCCTTCCTCCGTCAGCTGAGGCACAAATAACTGAGATCAGAGTGCCTAAAATAGCCACCACCCTTGCTGATACACTGCGAACTAAAACTGGTGTCCTCAAGAAATGCTTTGGATCTGTCATATAGCAAGTCAAGTCATTGCAGACTCACCTAGCTAGGGCTGACGGAGATCCTCTTCAGCTAGAAATGGGCTGGGGCAAGTAACACGCATCCATCTTGTGCAAACAAAACTGTCTGAGACAGCAGCGAAGCTTTCAAGCAATCAAAGCAATTCCCAACAGTGCCAATGTTGTAATTCTAGTCCAGAAGCGTGCTGAAGCTGTGCCTTGGATGACTGTCTACTGCTGCATATCGATTATCCATGGGCAGCAGTGGGGAAGGTGTCAACAGCCACCTTAGTCTCACGGGTGCTGCAGGCTACAGGTGACATTATGCACTAGCAAGACCAGGCTGGGGGGACCACCAGGCCCCAAATATCCTGTGGCCATTTTGCTGCAGAGAACATAATTTGTTTCCTGGGTTTCCTGCTGTAAACATATGGCCATCATTAATAATACTCACTGATTACATCAGTTTCTAATTGAACACAAGACACCTTGATGTGCAAAACAGCATAAGAATATCTTGGCAGGCAATCTAAAAAGATGAAAGTGAGGATTATGTGGGTTTATCTAGGGATGTGATGGTCTAGAAGAGTGAATCAAACCTGCTTTGACTGGATCTTCCAATCACACCCAGATGTCATTTTCGATTGCTGCTGAAGACACGCCTGCTCACTATTTCTTTCCTACCATGTTAGCCCCACTCATTTTAAAGTGTGAACTGCATTGTGGAGTCAGACTCTTAAAGGAAGCCAATAATTAACAAAATCATTGCTACGTCTGTTAACCACAGATTCATTCTTCCGGGTCTTGACAATTCCCCACTAGGATCATATTTTCCCATACTATTTCACTTTGGCAGGATTTTCAGACGTAACTGCCGTGACACAGAATGACACAGGCTGGTTGGAACGACAGCTCTTAGGACATTGTATTCATCATTCATACTTTTTTATCCCAGCTAAACACATTTAATTTCTCAATATTGTAGTAGTGATATGGACAAAAAGATCTGTGGCAGAGAAAAGTAAAAAATTGAAATAAATGCAAGAATGTTTTTTAGTGGGCCAAATAAAGTATCCTGTCTCTGGTATGTCAGTTAAGAACCTACAGGAAAAGGTGCAACAGACAAAAGATAAAACTAACTTTTCCGAACAGACCTCAGCTTTCAGCAGCAAGTGATTTAGAGACTTCCTGAGCTAGAGCTTGAATATGGGCTCCATCTTCTGCACAGGTACCATGGACACATATTTTTTGGATATCATCTAGAAGCAAGTTTCAGTGCAAATCTCCAAGTGGAAAATAAACATGCCATTGCTGCTTGTTTTAAACCTGAAACTAGGAACTTCTTCACAGATTCCTTCATCATCAGATTGTGAATAATCCTCCCTTTCTCTGCACTGCTCATGGTTGTACAGGTCATGATCTAAAGAGCAGCCCAGGTGGATAAATTCACCTGCAGGTTACCTACCCAGAATTTTGGTAACTCTGTTCCTCTCCAAATGATTGTTATTATTTACATTTTGACTTTGGTTTCAAATCAGCTTCATCCAACTTGGCACAAGCTTTTGCTGTGCTTTGTTTCCAAGGAAATATTTGGGTCAAACATAGCAACCAGAAGCTGATGTTATGATTATTTAGCAAATAGCCCAAACCTTTGCTCCCCATCCAAGCATCCCTCAGACTTTGAAGAGTTTGAAAATCTAATCCCACATTGAAGCTTCACAAACAATCCCTCTCTTTATAATGGGCCAAGCCACAAAGCCAAATCCAATCATGCTGAACCTTTGCATTGCTCAATACTTGATGTGAGCTCCAGTTGCTGCACTGTGATTCCATCTCTGTTATTCGTTACTGCTGTTACGCTACACCTCCTCCTCCCTGTATCCATAGGAAAATGCATCAGACCAAAACTGATGAGGCTTGCTAATATTGTCGATGGTGTTATTGCAGAACTGTGTCCATTAGGTACCTTGAGGCTTCTTAGAACCATCTGGAAAGTCATGCATCAAAGGTGTTGACAAAGACCTCTGAGATTTCACGCTTTTCCTCTCAGACAAGCCTCTTTAATTTTCTTTTGGGTAAGCAGCTCCAAAACACCTCTGCTTCATCTCTAGTCAAAATATCACACATGAGGTAAACACACCCCATTTACATTCAATGTTTTGCTTGCTAGCTTGGTTTTTGGTTTTGTTTTGGTTATTTTTTTTTGTCTACAGAATTGCACAATAAAAATTTAATGATCCTCTGCATATATGACAGACATATATGGAGATCTATGCTGCTTAAAAGTTAAGCATAAGTGTCCACTTTGTAACAAACTGTTGCAGAGGTTTGCCCGTAAAACAACACTCAGCATGGGGCAATGACAGCCAGGAGCAAGCACTTACCCTTTGCTGTTTAGAGAAGTGACCCACTTTAAGCAACATTAAATGGAAATCCAGCCACTGATACAGGCAAGGGGGTGAATTAAAAAACATAATCAGTGCCTGGTTACTACATATGTACATTTTCTTGATTCTTTCTGTCTTCTTCCTGTATGACATTCTAGTTCTTGTGGCTTTGGCACTTTTCTGCTAAAGGTTTTGAGTTTTCCATAGACTTCTGGTAAGGTGTGACATCTTCTTGGTGAATCTCTCTGAACTGTGTGGCTTCACCTGTTCTGCTAAGGAATACTCTCTAGCTCTGGGGCCAAATAATACTGCTCAGACTGTGTACATATAGCTTGTTTCACTCACCCCAGAACTCAGCGGTTTCCTCCATGCTGCCAAAGGAACAGCCTTTGGCCTGTGCTCTCCTTCAGATTTCTTGGGCATTGCCTCATCTGCTCACTGGCATGAGACAACACGTCACCAACTCATGTTAACACTGAAACGGACTGGACAACTACAGAACTGTGTGAGAGACCATGCCCTGGTATGGGTTATTCTGCTGGGATAGGTGTAGACCACACCTGCTGTAGTTGTACGAGCTGGATGAACTGAGGATGTTATCCAGGGGTCCTTCCAGTCAAGTGTTCCTCCGATTTTTCCTTAAGAAATTCAGATATTGATGCATAGCTGAGTCTTAAAAGGACAGTACCAGATTCTGATATCCATTACTTAGGAGCAAATCTGGAAAAACTCCCCTGACCAGCTAGCTGAGGGCACAGTTTACCATCAGAGGAGATCACACAGCTGAGGCTGAGGTACACAGAGTGATTTATTGGTCTACAGCTGAATTCACAGCTGGCATTTGTCCTCCCCAATGGGGACCTGTCAATAAACATGGAGCTGGACTGCCTTCAGCAGCAGGTGACTCTGGGTTGGGTAGATGAACGCTGTCATGGACCTTGCCATTCAGGACAGCTGCTCTTGGCATCACTCCTTACCTCCACAGTGGCAGTGACTTCGTCACTCCATCTACCTTGAGGACAGCACCTTACCTGTAACACTGCAACCCTACAGGGGTGAACTGGAGCAACTCAATGTCACAGAAAAGGAGCTTCCTTCGACAAAGGCCCTAAAAGATGCTGCAGCTGGGAAAAGCAATGGCCAACAAAAGATGACTTAACCTTTTGCACCCAAAACATCATGCTGTGGCATTGGTTTGGGCTAATTCAGGATAATAGGCAGATGTAAGTCATCAAGACCAACTGTTGAAGTCAGCTTCTCAACGTATAGCCATCAAATATCTGTGGCAACAAACTGTCAAGGGAAATAAGATGACCATGCCAGGACAGACACCTCTCCCTCTTTTCCAGCTCTGTTCCTGCCTTCTTCCTGTATTTCCTACATCCAGAGTGGGCCATGTCTGAGCTCTTAATCAGACCTCAATTTTGCTGGGAAACCTGAACCACAATGTGTCTTTGATGCCTCCCAAAAGACTCAAAGACCTCAGTCTGATGTGTTTGGCTTCATGCATCAAGTTCATGTAGCACATAAGTCTAAGCCAAAATTGCTGAGGTCCAGGCCCTACAGTCTGTGAAGATGTTTAGTTTCATTCATTGTACAGCCAGTCCTCTCTCCTGGTCTCCCTTACTAAGGTAAGTGGGTTTAAGTACACAGCTTTTTGACACTGCAATGGTGCAAACTGAAATCTGGCTAGGAGCAAACTTTATCTTACTTCATAACTCTGCTTAGTCACTGCTTGAATTGGTGTCAGGGGTTTGTTTCCCTGGAACAATGTGTGTTCTGCCCTGGAACAAGGTTTCCTTGTGAAGAGATGGATGCTGTGAACAGAGATGCCTGCCCAGCTGAAGGGTTCAGCTCCAGGCGTGAGGACTGGCAAAGTTCTGTGCAGAACGGATGCTTTGATATGGTCCTCTCTCCCACTGCAAAAGTTAACTCACTGCAAAACATGACCCTTTTGGTATTTCTTGCTGGGAACTCCTTTAGCATCAGCACAGATGTCCGCTCAGGGGAATTATTTGCTTTTCCTCTATTTATATGTTTTTCTGCCAGACAATGAAATAATAGGGGTAAGCATTCCCATCCTTTATTGGATGTTTACAACAAGCCAGTTCCAGCTAAACAAACTTGGGAGGAGATGTGCATATTTTGCAAGACCTCAGAAATAAAGAATGCTGATGAAGACACATAAAACCCTTGCAGGAGACCATGCCCTGTGGGCAGGGAGTGGCAACTAGATTTGGTGGTCTGTGCCTGGATGAACACATGGCAGGAACACCAGCGAATAAAGACCTACGTATAAACAGCGAGCAGGAGACACAAACGCATTTCCATTATCATTTCGACTTGACTCCATCCACTCATCTGTGATAATTCAACGGTTCCCGTTGCCATAGCGATGGACTGTCTCACCCTTTTCACGTATTTTTCTTTGCAACACGCCCGTGAGGTGAGGAGGTATTGTCTGTACATTACATGGGGAAATAAGGCACGACAGGAGGTGTTTTAATCCTCCATGTTCAGCACCTGAATGAACTGGCAGATTTATTTCAACACCCTGGCTCACGACACGGAGAAAGCCAGACACCAGCACTCCAACCCTGACATGTCCTAATGTCTACCTGCTCCAGAGGAGGGGGAATTGCAGATGTAAGGTTTTACCAGTTAAAGGGAGTCTAAGAACAGTGCTAGAAGACAGCAAAACTTGGCCAGAAGGTGCTAGGAGGTCTTTGGAAGACCACAAAGCTGAATACTGATCCAAAGAATCCCTCTTACCACACTCCTGATTGCTCAGATAGAGTGGTACCCACATGCTTGTGTATACTTGGACCTGGAGGCACCATCTCAGGGGGATTAACTTGTGGTGACATCCCTTCCCTTAGCTCCTATCCACTCAAGCTGGGGTGCAGCAGGAGCTTGCTTTTAAATCCCCTCTTTCTGGGCAGCTATCCAATCTCAGCCCCTTGCTGTAAAGCAGTAGCTGAACACTGATTATCATGCACACACAGGGCCCTCAGCTTTGAAAGGACAAGATAATGCGCTGTATGAGAAGGAAATGATACTAATTCACTCAGTGTCCAACCCCGTGCCACCCACAACTTAGCAATTAGCATTTTTTTTCGCTTTTTTTTCCACAGTGGTTTTGGTATAATCTGAAGATGATCCCCCTGAAAAGTAGCCAGGCTGCTCACAGCTGTAATTTGCAGAAAGAACATCTTATTTATACCCCTGGTCCTGGAATTTAGTATTTATGTTGGGATCTGAGGGCTGTGGCTGGTCACTCTCGCTGGCAGGATGGCAAGCTGAGCTCCCCAATGCACAGGGACCCGCAGTCTTTGTTACATCCCATCTGCACTGTGGCTGTAGCACAAGGAGGACCATACAGAGCTGAGCCATCTCTCTCCAGTTTTCCCCTTCGAGGCTGTGTTTGTCTGCTCTCTTCTTGCATCCCCATGCCTGTCTTCTGTGTTTGACCATGATCCTCCTAGGTGGTTTTCCTCTCTGACCAGTTTCTCTCCCCTTCCCACCCTTCCCAGTCCCAGTCCTCATTGGTGGTCTCTGGTCACTGCTGCGTTGCTTGCGTACATAAAATAGAGCAACGGTAGCAGGCAGCCTTCGGTGGGCAGATCAGTGCTCCTCCCCCTCACTCCCTCCCCCTAACTCCTTCCCCTCCTATCCACCAGGACCAGTAATGGGACAAAATGCCTGGTCTCCCCCTCCCTCTCCTCACTAATGAAGAATGACAAGCCCATAGCTCATCTCTACATTCTGCTCAGCCCTTTCCTGGGGATGCCAATTACAGCGTTAACTATGTGGATGTCTGTCCACTGGTGGTTGGATGGAGACCACCGGTCTGCTCTGCAGAGGCTGTCATCTGCTGGTGCCATTTAATTTGCAAGGAGTTGGACCATCAGTCTGCAGGCACTCTGGGCACTTCCAGCCTCCCAAGAGTTTTGGGCATCTTAGTCGTTTGCCTGCATCTTGCCTCTTAACAGGCTGGAAGAGAGGAAGGAGCACATCTGGGTCCAGGGACAGCTTGTACAGTTTGAGATGCCCTGGCGTATCTGAGACATCTACATGGTGCTGATGATAGGTATGACATAGCCTACGGGAGTCCCCTGCATTTTTTGAAAAGTCAATAGGAGACCAGGTGGGACAACCTGGGGACCTCAGATGGCTTTAGGAAACCAGGTAGGGGTGATTTGTGTGACCACACTCAGTTATTTAGTGGAACAGGAGATGCCCTAGGGCATTGCAGCTCCAGCGTAGTATGCAGCTCCTACCTGAGGCAGGTTAGTAGGCACGGTGGTGATGGGTTGATGGTTGGACTTGACATTCTTATAATTCTTCTCCAATCTTAATGATTCTATGTTTGACACCACACTGATGTGTCAGACCCAGAGGACATCGTATGTGTCACTGTGTACCCTGGGGTGAGGCTAAATGGAGCTATTCAGCTGCTCCAATGTTTTAAGGGGAGCTGAGTTACTTTCCAGGTTCCCTGATGGCTCCAATCCACTAACTGCCACGGGAGCTTGGGTACCCTGTGGACATGGGAACACGTCCTGGCATCAGCTGGAGAGCTCAAACGCACACCAGTGCTGCCGCAGGGGATGCATCTGCCACCAGACACAGCTGAGAGGGGATTTCTTATAGCTGAAGAGCTGTGCTGGGAGGGAAGGAAGTTTCAAAGTATGTCGGGAAAGGAGGGACAAACTGAACGTCCAAGGCATTTTTGGAGGACCCAGTGTCTCACCCAAAGTCCATTGCTGTTCATCCAAAGAGACCACTCCCTGGGCCAGCCCCTAGCCCCACCAGTAGGGTGCTGGGCCACTCAGCTCCCTGAGCTAAAGCAGGGGCTTCATCTTGCCATCCGCAATGCCTTGGCCTCACTGCTCTGGAGAGGACAGCGTTTCTTCCCCTCTCCCAGTGCAGCAGGATGGTGGATCAACCACAGGCTCCACTATGATCCAACACAGTGCATAACTTTAATCACGGCTGAGGAGGGCATTCCTGTTCCCTGGAGGAATGAGCGAAGTGTTTTTCAGGCATCACGCTTCATTAAGTGTTTTTATAGCATTACTTTGCAGCTGCAGGGTGTGGTAAGTGGGGGGCTGCACCTCTGACTTGCTCATTAGCGCAAGGACTCTTATGCACATAGCTCAATGAGACCCAGTGATCATCTGAGCAGGAGAAAACTCAGAATAACATAAAATCAGAAATGGTTTTAAATCCGGCATTTGGGGAGTCCTCTGAACTGTCTGTCATCATCAAACATTCACCAGGAGGAAAACTTGATTAAAATGAGGTGCTGAGAGAGTCTCGCCACTCTTGTCTCCAGAGCAGCTCACTGCTTAATCAGAGAAGCAAACTCTGCTCAATGTCTTAGTGGAACAACCACTGCTTTTTTTGGCAGGAGGTCCGTGAATATGAAAAGAAAGGGTGAGTGCAGTGAAATCTATTTTACCAGCACTGATTTCAGCTTGCTTTAAGGATCAAAATCTTGCTGGTGGCAGTTTAGTCTGGAAGATGGACTGGGAAATCACACCTGCACTCGGTAAAATGTGTGGCTGGGGGAACACACACCCCCTCCCGTGTTGTGCTCTCCACCCCTCTGACAGACCATATGCTGATGTGTCGTGTCTTATTCCCGGGGAGCTGATTCTGGTGGGATCTGGGCATGAGCAGAGGATTAGAGTGCAGCCCAGGGACCAAGCTACCCCAGCTGAGTTGCTTTCCAGCCTTACCAGTTGGAAAAACACAAGGTCTGCCAGCGAGGGAGCGCTCTCTCTTGGGCTACGCGGGCCATGGGCACAGCATGCGTCAGCTATCTTGGCTCAGAGGTGATTAATAAAGAAAATAAATACCGTGGAAGAAAGACATGACATAAGCCAGCACGGCAGTAAAGTGCAACCAGATGTCAGGTTGTTTTGATCTTCTCCTTAAAGAACCAAGGAAGAGGGAAGACAAATAAGCCCCTCAGTGCCAGAGCCACTTTTGGCACCCTCTGTGCTGCTTGAGGCCAGCTGAGAAGAAAGAGAAGTCCGACGTGTCCTGTGCTGCTGGCTGGGGGCTGTGAACTGCAGAAGCAAGTAGGACAGCTCGCCGCAGGCACAGACATGCTGGGTTGCTCTAACTTCCCTGCAACAGGGCTTTGGCAAAGCAGCCAGCGCCTGAGGATGGCAGCAGGACCAGGAAATTTCAGGTTCTTCTGCCCATGGTGGTGAGAAGGTGGTGAACACAAGGAGGAAGGAGAAATGCAGATGATGGATGGGAAGAAGGGTCTGTTAATTGGTACAGGATGGTTTGCTCAAGGCTGACTCACTTCTCTCCTGTTAAACTCTTGCAGCCGTGCTACTTTTGCTGTGTGGGTGAAATGATTTGCCTATGGTCTTACAAAAAGCCTGTGACAAAGCAGGAAACCCTGAAACCAGTTCTCCCATCTCCTGGAGTATCCTCCACTTGTTTGGACCTGCCTTGGTATAAGTGAAGAACGTGCAAGTTACTCTGCTCGCGTCGTACCCGCGTACACATCTCTGTTTCATCTCATGGCACAGGAGCTTTCAGAAATCAGAACAGCCACCAGAAAACCCCAGGAAGACAGCTGGAGCCTTTTCCAGCCTGAGCTAATGCGTGAAATGATGATTCTTGCAGTTAAGCATATCCTTGAATACTTCACTGTATTAAGGTTCCTCGCAGCCCAGAAGAACTTCTCCTTGGACTTTCCACTCAAAAGATAATGCTCAGAGGTTGGGACAGGACCAGAAGCAGAGTTTGAAACTGCTGTGGATGAGCATCTTCCCTCCATCAGCTGAATACCTGACGGCATACTTACACTACTCCTTAAGATCCTCCCTGCCAGTTGGCCAGATATGAAATAATTTGGCAGATCCTCACCTAAACAGTCTAGTGCTCAGGAAAAACAGTGTAAATTGCTCAATATGGGGTAAAACAGGGCTTGCACGTATGTCTACAGTCTTAGGAAAGAAGCAGAAATGACAGCTCTTTGCTGCACCTGCTGCATTATCTGCTTGATATTTCAGTCACAGAGATGCTGAACCCGATGCAGGCTTGGAAGTGTTTCGTGCTCTTTAAAACACAGCAAAAGGTAATCCGGGCTCCTGTGTCTTGTTGTAGAAGACTACATGGTCTGCTTTAGAGACAGCTGCAGAAGGTAAAGTTATAGAAGAAATGAGGCAAGTACTGCATCCCCTTCCCACAGAGTGAAGCCAGTAGTGATAGTAGGAAAAGGCAAGATGCCTTCCCCATTGCCCTGCCCCTAACAAATCCATCTGAGAAGCAGGCAGTCCTAGAACCTGGGGAAGAGGTTTCTTACCAGACATCTCTGTTTTGCCTGCCTTTGAGCACTGCAGGCCTCACAGAGACACTCTGACATCGATTAGAAAGGTCAAATGAGAACTGGCCTGGCCAGGGTTGGAGTCTGGGCTCGGATCAGATGTGAGACTTAATGGTCTCTGATGGGGAGTGGAACCCAGGGAAGCTGGAACCACGGAAAGTCAGGACCAGCCCATCAGAGCCAAGGACAGATTAGGAAGAGGTTTTTCTGACCCACCTCTGAGAAATGTCCTCGCAGATAGCTGTGCAGCCTGGCCTGGCATGGAAAAGCCAGGTGGTTCCTAGGGCAGCAGATTTGCTGCTTCCCCAGACATGGCTGTTGCTCTTCCATTTTTCTCCCATGGCTCTGAGCATCCAAGATTTCCATTCTGGCTTGCAGAGCTCTCAGCAATTTTTACCTCTGTCTTGTGTCTGCTGCCCATCCACAGCAGCGCTGGAGGTAACAGAGCAACACACAGTCAGCCTGAGAGGCTTATCATTATCAGCTTAGGAGATGTAGGTCTTCAGGGAATTTTAATCAGCAGAAACACTTTCACACCCATAGAGACAAAGATATTTTCAATTCCCTTAAATGGGCACCAGAAGAGCTGAGCTGTAGCTCTTGGGGCTCTTCCTCTGTTCGTCCTGGCTGAAATAAATTGCTCTATGGACCGCAGCGATGCCATGCTGATCCCCATCTGCTGATGCTCCAACTCTTTGGCCACAGATGTACTTTTCAAAGTTTAATTTCTCTGAAGGTTTTCCTATTACATGAAGAGCACACTGTTTTTTTCTCTCACCGCTCTGGAAGCGACCCTTCGTGATGGCCACCCTGAAAATCTGTACCCGGACACAGCAGGCAGCTGCTATTTAAAAATCTTCGCCGTCTTCTGGGTCAGTGATTATTTTCACCAGTAGTTTTGATCTGTTTTTTCTCTCCCTCTCTCTGAGGGCATGCCCTGCTGTAGTGTACCATGCTGTGCAGCAACAGATAATGGGGGCTTAGCGAGGTGTTAGCCTGGATGTGCGTGTTTCAGATGAAGGGATTAATATCTCGGGGGGTGTTTGGGACTCCTGCAGACTACAGGTTTGAAATACAGCAGTGTTTACACTAGGATTTACCCTTTGTCTTGTTTCTGTCAACATCTTCATTAAATTATAATTCCTTTAAAAAAAATCACATAGTTGGCATGAAGACAGATAAAAGCAATTGATTTTTTTTTTTTCTCCCTTCTGTGATTAGGTGAACTGCAGGTATTGCTGGTTATTTGGTAGCTGGGTGGCAGTTAGGACTGATTGTTTCTGTAGCCCCAGGAGGCAGAGAAAAAGAGATTCTGGGGGGGGGTTTGCTCTGTTGTCTCTGGTCTTGGTTTTACTGAAGAGTTCAAGCATGTGTTCAACTGACGTGTCACTGTAGCTGGGTTAACTGAGTTTGAGCAGCACTACAAAATCGCCATCTGCAACAGTCCATGTGGTTTGAATGTCCCTTGAAAACAATTGTCTCAAGGGTTGTCTTTATGAATGACAATTAAAGAGCACTAAAAAGCAGGTGTGCTTCGAAAGACAGTAAGTTGGTTCTTGCTGAGTTTTATGCAGACGCTGGAAAGGAAGTAAAATAAAAGTATTTCCTTCAGAAAGGGACCTCAGAAAGGCTTTAAATACAATTTTTAAAAATGCCAGTGGAAATTCCTACAGATTAACTTTTCTGCCAGTCTGAAACAAGGCCAGTTCACTCCCATTAAATTGAGCAGGCATTTGCCCAGCCCTGTGCACACAGAGGGCATTAGTGGGGAGGCTCAGGCAGACCACCAGCTCACTCTCATGCCAGAGCAGCCCAGAGGACATACATATAAAATTAAATATATGTATGTATGTGTGTGTAACTGAAGCAGGAGAGATGAAGCCACCAGGCTGCTGCCTGCTAAGACCTTCCATCTACCCTGGAAAGTCCATACCTGACTCTGGCTCCGTATTGATTAAACTGTTAATTTGTTTATTTATTTATTTTCTGTAAATCCCCATTATGGATGAAGTGGTGTTAGAAAATGGGGGCATGAAAAATTATTGGATGTGCTGCTGGTAAATCAATAAAGATAATTTTGACAGGAGAGCTCTTACGTAGTACAAGCTGGGTGTCAGGGAGCCCAAATGCTGTCAGAGGAGTGATTTAGTGCTGCATGGACGTGCAGCTCAGAGCCTGAGGTGGTCTCTTGCTCTGCTTCTGTACAAACTTCTGTGTAACATCTGACAGATCATGTGGAGTCCTTGCCTTAGAAATGCTGTCCTAAGTCCTATATGATAGAAGTCTACAGTTATAACAAAGGCAACATACCTCTTGGGTCTTGTTTCATCCCACACTAAAAAGAACATAAAGCTTTGGGTCTAGTACAAGTATTTCCTATGCAGCCTAGTTTAGACAGCCAAACTTTGTGTGTCCTCAGTTTCTAAACCTTTAAGTGATGCTAATAACACTATTCTACCACCAAATATTGACTAGATGTTTGGGCAGCCTGATAAAGAAGACTAAGATGTATATTGTGGTAGGCAAGGTGAGAACTGCAGGAAGATATAACACCAGCACTGTTTGGCCTGTGCTGTGATTCAGTATTCAACTTAAAGTCTCTCCAGCAAGCATGTGAAAGCTCAGATATTGAGATAAGGTTGTAAAACTGGCTATTTTCTTCAAGCCTACGAAGATGCCAGAGGCTAAGAGAGACCTATTGGGACAGAAGATGTTCTGGGATTACTTCCTCTGTGGGATTTGTAAAGCCTTGGTGTAAAGGAAATGCAACTCAGTGTCATGTTCAAGCTTTATTTTAGGGATAAATATCATTTACCAGATCAGGAAGCGTCTGATAAATGCTCCAGTGAGGTTTTGTGACTGCAGGAAAGTTTGCAACATAGTGTAGGGTAAGTCGTCATGCAGAATGTCAACCAGCCATTCATGAGTCAATTGACGCATTTGGAAGTCTTGTTACCATTCACCATGAAAAGAGTTGGCCAAAACTCATCATTCTTTGTCTGCCAGAAGATTTAGTGTGGTTTTTTTTCTTTTTGTTTTTTTTTTTGGCCGCACTGCAATGAAGCAATTTATTTTTTAAATATCCGAGGAACTACAAGCTTCCTGAACTCTGCAAGTCCTGGGTGCATTTGCTGTTCCTCTCAGGTTTTCTGTTGAGGCCATCAGTGAAATCCCCATTGTCACTGAGCTGTTGTGGCTGATTTCCAGGCTTCTTCTGTGTGGGCCAGGCTTTGCAAAACATGTATCAAACACTCATTTGATTTCAGTTTCCCTGCCTATGAGACAGACCTGCTTGATATCTTAACTCCCAGATAAGACACCTGGCAGTTTCTAAGGTCTCCAGACATAGATCCAGACATGTCTGAAGTTTTTTTGAACCTGACATATTCCAATAAAAACATTTTAAACATGTTGGCAAGTGCTTTTTCAGTTAACACCATGAGACACTCCATCTCCTTCAGTACCTGGCTTTAACTTGCTTATTAAAAGTCCAGGCTCACTAAGCCTCATGTAAAGAAAATGATGTACAGTAGCCACTTCTTAGGTTGAATCATATGTGGACTCTCAGAGGTTTGGAAATGTCCCCTGGAACAGCAGCATTTCTCTGTTTATTGCTATATAATGAGCTTCTGGAGACAAGGCTGTCAAATTAAACGCTCAGGTTTTGATGCCTAAATAAATACATGTATGAATACAGTGTTATGAGACTGTTTCCTGACAGCTCTAATATTGACTATCCAAGCTACCAGCAATGTCATATATTCCACTGATGTCAGTGACAGACACTTCGGATCTTACAGGCTACAAATGCTGCTTCCAAGAAAATCAAATAAATTTAGCCATCTGGAGAAAGAAGTGGACCCACTTGAACCTGACTCTACAGGAATCTTCAGGGTTGATCCATAGCTTGTCTGATGCAAAGACATATAGCTGCTCTGATGCAAACCAGATAATCGAAGAAAAAGGGATTCCACAAGCTGGAATGAAACTTGAAAAGAAGGATAATATGGCACAGCATGACATTCCCTCCCCAAAACAACAGCCCCACCAAAACCATGGGGCTGCATGGCCAGAAATTGATGTCAGGTTGGGTTGACATCAAGCTTACTCAAAGTCATGGAAAGGACAAAACGGAGAGGAACTTGTGAAGAATTAAAGGAGGTTAACTAATGCCAGGCAGTGAGGCTGGAGCGATAATAAAGCTTGTCAGTCTGATGTTTTACATAATTTTTGTGATTGAGTCAGAAGTCTAGCATGTAAAGTCAAGTGGTGGGTTGCCTTCTCAATCTCCTACGCATTGTCATCCTACTGAAAGGTGATATTGAGAGAGAAAATTAGTGCTACATAGGCAGTGTGCCCATGTCACAAAGAAATAAAAATGGATTAACTGATATTTTGAAATAAAATAGTAGATGAGGAGCCTCCTTTGGTAGTGTTTTCCAGTGGAGCCTCTGCGATCTCATTTTTTCCAGTACTGTTCAATAGCTGTATCATATTATCTGGAAGAAACAGAAAAATCGTTATTCATAAAACTTGCAGATTGGTCTAGACCTCTCATCAAATGGACGTGTTTGAAAAGTATCCACTAAACTAAAACCAGATGGGTTTGTATACATCTGGGAACAAAGAATACATACCACACCTCCAAGGCAGATGTTTGCATTAAGGAAAGCAGAAATGGGCCTGAAAACAGCAATGCTGCAACTGTGTTCATCTGAGCTATAGCATTCAAGTGGAGAAAAATCGAATAGGTGATAAAAGATGCCATCATCTCTATATTCAGCATTAAGGAGTGAGGCTCACTAATCGATACTGTTTTTAATTCAGAAAAGAGAAGGAAAATTTAAAATGAATGTCAACAGAGCGTTGCAAGGATGAAATCCTGAAAGCATACTCTATGGCAAAAGCCTGAAGGAGCTGTTTGGTTATCTTGCTCGGAGTATGACTAGGGTGTGAGCTAATTATGGTGTGAAAATATCTTCAGGGAGGTGATATTTATTGTGCTTCCTAGTTTTTCGTTTCACAGGCAAAGGTGGAGTGAGACTCAGTTGCAGGAAGCTGAAACCAGACACACGAGATGTTAAGCAGGTATTTTTAATGTTGAGGGTAATTAACAATTGGAATAATAGATGTGGGAACCTGGTAGATCCTCCAAGGCTGGAGCACTTAATTAAGGCTCAGAGGACATGAAGAAAGGCTGACACGAGCATTGCCATGATGCTCTCCCTCAATTTTCTCTATAATCAGTGGAGATAGGAGACTTTTATGCAGGGAGAGTCAGAACAGGAGTCAAGCCTTTCCCCTGTCTCTCTCTGCTGGCTGTAGAGAGTTTCCAGAGAAATCAGCTTGATTTTATTTCCAGGATGCTTGAAGAGCTCAGAGCAGCAGCAGCTCCTGGGAGGCTGTTGGGCCAGGCTGATGTGGGAGGTCAGAGCAAGAGATTAGAGCACCCTCTTCTGCTCTAAAAATTTAAAGCAAAGGGATGCAGCTGTGGCTGAACCTTCCCGTGGGGAATGTTACAGCTGTATGAACGCGCGAACCACTCGCTCACCTCAGTGAGCGTGGAAGAGCGGGGGGAATCGGTCTGGTGGTGCGCAAATCACACAGCGTCACAAAGAAATCTTTGCCCTGTGTTGTGGTTGTTGCCGTAACAGTGAGCTTAAAGATGTGAGAAAAAAGCAAGGCGTGGAGACGTACACAAGGTTTTAAACTTTAATGTTAATTCCAGCCAGATGAATTACCTTAATAATACTTTTTTTTGCCTCAGATGCTTGATTTACCTCACTTGTTTACTAGTGAGGCAAATTCTGCAGTGCCAGGGCCTGAGCTGCTGTGGCAAAAGCAGGAGCGTTAACCCCAGTCTTGGGTACCCTAAGCATGGGACAGATGTGGTGGAGCTACTTCCGATAACCAGCTTTTCCTGTGGAGGGTGGATTCCTGCCACTGCTATTACCGGATTGCCGGAAAGTCTTTTCTTTCGCTGACAAACAAGAAGTAGAAGAAAAGAGAGAAAGTGACAAAGATTTCAAACCACTTGGCTTTGGAAAAATATGAACTGGTAATTGTCAGATTAATGACACTAATAGAGACCTCCAAGTCAATTATTTTTTAATCTTTCATTGTTGGGTGCCTGATCCCCATTTTCTTCAACACAGGAGATTTTAATGCTATAAACATCCCCTAGAAGTGAGTCACTGGAGTTTTGCAGCTGCTCCAGGAGGCTTTGAGACTGCTGACCCTGAGTGGAATTAAACTCTGCAGCACCATTCTTGATACCAAAAGAAATGAGATAGCAGTGAGCGTTTGGTATATGGATAGAGATGTACGTATATTTATATATGGATAAATCAAACGTATAAGGTCAATTCAAAAAAATCAGACCCCTATCTGCCACTCCTTGATTAAAACCTAGTGTCAAAACCTAATGCATTAGTAGCATACCAAGCACTGTTATGAGTTTAGGCTTGATGTCAGCTTGTCTTTCAGGCACTTTCCAAATGTGAAGCTGTTTGGTAATTCCTGGTAACTATCTTGAGCTGTACCAGTCTACAAAGAAGCACTGTTCCAGGAACCTTTCCAGATCTTGGCCATGCAAGGAAATGAATGAATGGGAGGAAATGAATGAAATGAACGGAGAGCTCTGCTCTCCCCACTGCATCTGAAAGACCTTGTGGCTTCCCTCAACCATTAATCATGAAGAACTGCTGCTGAACACACACCAATGAGATGTGTATAATTTATATGATGTATTTGAAGCTAATACGGCTAAATTGTTGAAGTACGAATGGTTCTCTCTAGACCACAAGCACTCGTCCTGTGACCTCAGCTGAATTATTGCAAGGGGCTTCCTAGCTAGGACAGGTGTGAAGACATTCAAAGTCTTTCCAGGATGACAGTTTTATTGCTGGGCCCACTGGGGAAGGAAGGTGCCTGGGAGTGTGGAGAGGTTTATTGGAGGGCTCAGCTGTGGGGATATATCTAGAGGACCCAAGAAAATACCAAGAAGACTTTAGTGCAAGTGTAAAAAGCTCTGTGTGTGCCATGATGGGTACAAGGAAGAAACATGGGAAGGGGGAATGTAACACATCAGCAGGATGGTAAAGCCTGAATTCAAATATTCTGCTTACCCCAAACCTAAGATATCTCTTGTCTCTGCTGCTTACAGGGCAGAAGAAGAGCTGTCCCTGCTGTGGTACAGAAAGACTTAAGGAGCTGTTCTGCAGGGGCAGATCCTAGGAGCTAAATCCCACTAATCCAAGGGCAGAGCTTTAAGATGCCATCTCTACAGTTACTGAGTCAGATATGAACATGCCTCTGCACTGAGGCAGTTGAGAGTGAGGCAGCCTTGGAGCTCTGCAAGACCTTCATCCAGGAACTAAGAGCTCAGGAGGATGTACCCCAAGTCATGAAACCCTGAAGGAGAAGTATGACCCTTACCAAAAGGAGCACAGGAAGCTTTTGACAGGGCTTGGAGGGTCCCAGAGCATCCAGCCAGTTGGAGTGGCCCATGCAAGCAAGAAGTTGAAGGAGGTGGGCACCCAAGTGCACTTGCAGTGGAGGCTGACAATGCATTGCCTATCTTTGAGGAAGGACCCACATCTGAGGACAGCCACTGCCACCGGTGAGACACTGCTCCGCTGGTGGGTAGCTGTTTCTGGAGGTCTCTCTCCATCAGGTTAGAGGACCTGTGGGTGCATTTATAGCACAAGCTGCACTGTGGTGCTCCACGTTCCATATCTCAGTGGCTGAGGATCCAAGCTAAAAATACTCCGGTAATGAACAGGTAAGCTGGGGTAAGGGGCCTGCTATTTTTAGAGCACAAACCTGCTTGGATCAGCAAATTTTCTAAGCCACAGGGTGACACTGCAGACGGCAGGGAGCTTGTTGTGGGTTTGTGATTTCTGTGCCAGGACTTGAAGGGTGAGGTTTTTCTTCCCCCAAAAAACTATGTCTTCTAGTCTTTAACCAAGAATATTTTAAGCCAAGAGTGAACAAAAGCTTTTGCCCTGACAGTTATTTAACAGTTCTTTATCTAGAATCAAATCATAATCCTCCTTTTCCCTCATTTTGTGATTACCTATTTGTCCACTTTTCATTTTGCCAGGTTTAAGAGATTCTGTCAGGAGTCGTCCTTGAAAAACCTTTTCAGAAAGTTTTAAAATCGTACACACATGCATATGTATCTCTAAGTATATGCATATATGGGTCTATATATTTGTGCGCATATTTATGGGCTCCAATTCATATTCAAAAGTCACTGAGGATTTTGGATTGGCAAAAGTTACTGGCTTAGTGCATTTCAATTTTTTATTTTCTTATATGCTCACTTGTCTGTGTGATTTGGGAATTATCCTTCTGACACACCAAAAACTTAGTGTATCCACAGGCCGTGTTTACTGCTGCGACGAAAGCAGACTCACTCTTCACTGCCTGGTTTTGGAATATATTGCAAAACGTCTGAAAATGTTTAAATAAGCATGCATTTGAGGGCTACGGTATGCCTAACTGACGCTGTTTGGATGCTTGTCTGCAGGGTGCAGTGGCTTGTGTGGTGCGTGTCCATGAGTCTGTGCAGGGTTTTGGCACCCCATCGATGTGCACCTTGAGAACTGTTGTGTAATTTGGGCTGACTCAGCTGTATCTACACGCACTGGACAAATACCTATACAGGAAGGCAAATGTAATCTACTTTTCTTCCAGCGGCTGGTAATGCAGTGCCTGGCTTCCTGAAGAACTCGGCGCAGATCTACCCACCTGTAAAACAATGTCCTTTCTCCTACTGTGTCCTAACAGCTTGTTCTGGGAGCTGTCAAGGCACATTAGATTGAATCAGCTCAACACTGGAAATTCATTCAAGCCATTTTTCCAGGCTCTCTGGTGGCTGCTGTTGGGAATAATCCTACTTTGCTCTCCAGTACATTGTTCTGTTTTTAAAATTGGACTGCTTGGACCCTGGAACTGTGACCCCTTCTTTTCCAAAGCTTTTCCCCACGTGGCTGCCAGGTTAGCGGTGGAACGAATTAGCAAAGATCCTTCACTAGATCTTGGCCACAGGCTGGATTATGTGGTCCTGCAAGAAGAATGTGAGACATCAAGAGCTCTGCTTAGGTTCATCGACTTTGGAAAGCTTTCGTCAGCTTTCATAGGCCCTCTGAACCCTGGCTTCTGTGAAGTGGCTACACTTTTAGGAGAAAACTGGAATAAAGCCATCTTCTCATGGATGTGTATCAATTATAAACTGGATTCCACCATCCACCACCCTACATTTGCAAGGACCCTGCCCTCTCCAACCCGTGTTTTGTTTACAATAATGAAATATTTTAACTGGGCTCACGTTGGCATCATTGCTTCCGATAAGGATATTTGGATGGACACAGCCAACAAGTTAGCAAGTGCACTCAGGAACCGGGGGCTTCCTGTAGGCATTGTTACATCCATGCGTAAAGGAGAAAAGGGCATTGAAGACACCTGGAATGAGATTAAGAAAGTTGACGGCATTAAAAGTAAGTGCTTTGAGTTTCATTCCTTTTTTTCATTTGTTTTTATTTTTTATTTTCTCCAGGGTAGGACTGCATTGTTATCCAATGGACATAGCTTAGAGAATGAAATTTTGAGGTCATTTCAGTCAAGCACAATTTTATCTCTGACCCTAATGGAGACAGGGCTTCATGCAAAAGAATGCTGAGCATTTTGTATGTGATGGAGATAGGGCAAAACAGTCTTCTGCAATGTGAAAGACTGGATCCAGCTTGTCTGAAAAAATACTTAGTGGATGGATGTCTGTGCTTGACTCTGTCAAGTGTGAAGAGAGATTTATAGGAAAGTTTCATATTTGTGGTGGTTTGGATTATAGATTACCAAAAAATCTTATGCTTTGATGCTGTGTCCTTGCTACCTGTATTCAGTGAAGGTATTAGAAGTGAAATCCAGTGGTAAACACCTCATACTAAAGCAGTGGAAAGGCCCTTGCTGAGGTACAGCAAATACTAAAGAAAAATCTTTTTTCTCTTGAGAAAATGTGGGGAAAAAAGCCATGTTTTTCTGATTCAGAGCCTTGTTAGGAAGTCTGTGATCCTGGATGTACACTTCTGCAGTCAGCACTGTGAATCCAGATGAGGATGTATTTTAGCTAAGATTTTGACTTTTATGTCAAAGACTAACAATGTTGGCAAGACACTGTCCAATTTGGAGTTTTATCAGTGCTCAAATCTATGCTTGAGGCCAAATCCACCTTGGGTGTGTTCATTTCATCACTATTACAGCTCTCCATGTGAGTTAGATGGGCTCCTTTCATAGTCAATGATTCATCTGACCATCTTAAGCTCTCTGCTATACTATGGGATGAATCACTGCCTAGAAGTACCCGTTTCTTTCCTGTAATTCAGCAACGTGAAAATGCTTTTATCCACTTCAGCTTCTACTTTGCTGAGGATGCTTTTTCTCCTAAGAAGAGACCACAGCTACTCTAGAGGTCCTGCTCCCTTCTAGTTTAGTAGCAGACAGGTCTGCTTTGCAACGTCCCTTCACATCATTGGCCTACTTTACTCCTCTCACTGATGGAGTTTTGAGATATCTTGGATAAAAGATAAAGAATGCTTCCTTTCATGATGGGCCAGTGAGCACCACGGAAAGCCTGAGAAACAGATACATCTGTATTTCAGATCTCCCCACCAGACATGGGGACATTGGCCCCAAAGCATTTTGCAGGCAAGGACACAGACTCTGGGACGGCCAAGCATGGACCAGACGTTGAAACACAACACAGTGCCCAACCTAAAATCTGTATATATGGTGACAGCATGAACGGGTGGAGCTTGGGCACTGCTAACAACTGTGTGGTGTCTGTCAGCTCAGGGCACACAAAGGGAAAGCTCACATCTCTCAGACAAAGGCAGCACAGGACCATGACTTCCCATCATGTTAGCCTGTGCCTCACTTTTGTCAAAATTTCTTACTGCTCCTCCTTCTGTATGGCTCCAGGAATGGATAACGCTCACAGCCTCTTTTGCTAGATGTTGCACACCTCCAGTACAGCTCCCAGCTTCCTCAGAACATCACACTGGTGGGGACCATTAGAGTCTGTCCTGATACAGCCATTCAGACAGCTCTTTTATTGGGGGGAGGGAGCTATTTTGTGTTGAAAACCCCACAGGGATTAACAACAATGCAATCCATGTGTTTCAGTTATACTCCTGTGCATGCATTCTGCGCTCATTGGAGGGGAAGAGCAGGCCACCTTGCTCACAAAGGCTCTGGAAATGGGACTGGCAGATGGAAGATACCTCTTCATTCCATATGACACTTTACTGTACAGTCTTCCTTACCAAAACAACTCATTCAGTGTCTTTGAGAACAACAGCAAGCTCCAGCAAGCATATGATGCTGTGCTGACTATCACACTGGCATCTGGAGAAAGAACTTTCTATGATGCATTCAGAGAAGCTAAAGAAAGTGGTGAAATAATCAGGGATTTGGAAGCCACCCAGGTAAATATTCTTTCTCTCAGGCTTTTCTGGGACTTGGTAATTGGAGACATGAGACAAACAATAGTCATAGAGAAAGGACAGGCAAGAGACAACCTAGAATGCGTGCTTTCATTTTAGGGAAACTATGGTGGAAGCTGGATGTGATCTGCACTCATTTGGAAAGGATATTTCTCCTGAATATCTGGCAATCTAACTCAGTTCAACTGCAGAACCATGTTGGGAATTCAAGAGAAAGGTGTTGTTTCTAAGGCCCTCAGATTTGGTTTGCTACCTGCTAGTTGCTGTAGATCCAAGATGAAGCAGTGTCTCCTAAAATGGATAAAGTCCTTGGAAATTTTAAGACACCAGAATAAGATGTCCACATGACTGGGAATTTAGGGAGATGTGACAGGCAAACAAAATACTGGATGTTTGTAGAGGGAAATGCTTAGGATCATTGTTCCCTCATTCATTTCAGCACTATAGTCAAAGTTATTCCCTGCCAGCACAATTATCTAAATGTCCCCAGTAGCCCGTAAGAAAGAAAGTCAGTTGCTACCTTGTAGACATTATAAGAATAATTGGAGAATCTGTCTTTCTAGTGAAGAGATGCAGGATTCAACTGAGCTAATCTTCAAATCTCACTACGATCTTTCAAAAAACTTCAAGCAGTTTTAAGGAAAGATTTATCAGATCTGGATGCATGTTTGCTTTAGGAGGAGATGAATCATGCTTTGCAAGCATTCATTTATTACCCTTCACTATAATGAGAGCCCACATTAACTATATTGCGTGTAGGGTTCTTCATTGTAGGTGTCTACATCTGGTCAATGAATCCCACTATAGATGTCAAATTCTGTGCCTCCCAACAGCACTCCTCATTTTATCACAGGTGAATGGCTATAATCCCTCTTCACCCACCAAATGTGGATGACAACTTGATTGCAAAAGCCACCATGTGTTCTTTTAAGGGAGGGGAAATTCAAGTGTGGCATAGAAATCAAGTCTGGCACAGAAATGCAAGGAGAAAAGGTTCTGGTACCCCAGAGAACAAGTTTGCTGTGGCTCTGCTTTGTGGTTTTTACATTTGAAGAATAAACAATGTTCTGACAGAGGGGACCAATCCTTTGGGCATGAGATTTTTCCTACCTGATTAGGGAGGCGAGTCTCTGACTTTGATCTTCTGTTTGTGGAAGAAGTTTTAGCACATTGCTTTGAGGCAGGCTGTGATAAAGCACCAGCTGAACGTCAGGCTCAGAGTTTTGGCTCTTCCCATGATAAAGCGATTTTACATGGTTTTAAAAATATTTTGAAATTGTACTCTGTGAAGAAACCATAAGAAAAGACAGATATTTGAAGTTGCACACATAGTGAGTCGACCCAGAGCTACCTTCAACCTATGATTCTTCAGACCCATTACTCTGTGAGTCTTAATGCTCAGGTGTCTCAGTTCCCGAGTTCACAGCTTAGCGAGTGGGACATCTTTTGCCACAGATCTCAAACCAGAGGTTGGCAGTAGTATATCCTGACCTAAATTTCTTCTGTATTTTTAGGTTTCTCCACTTTTTGGAACAATCTATGATGCCATTTACTTCACAGCAATGGCTATAGACAGTGCTCGGAGGAAGGGAGCCAGAATCTCAGGAGCTAACATAGCTGACCACACAAAGAACTTCAGTTTCCCTGGGTTTAGTCACCAGGTAGAGACAGACAACTGTGGAAAGGGGCTGAGCAGCTATGTGGTATTGGACACAGACGGCCATGGGAACCAGCTTTTCCCGACGCATTTGCTGGACATGTCTTCAGACTCTGTGAAGTCCCTAGGCCGGGCCATCCACTTTCCCAGCGGAGCTCCACTCAAGCCAGACTCCACTTGTTGGTTTGATCCAGATGTTCTCTGCACTGGAGGTAAGAAAGACAAAAAAACAGAGTGAAATGGCACTGGGCCCATGCTTCTTATTTGTTTCATCTTTTCTCTTACTCCAGGGGAGAGCACCCCGAAGTCAAAACCCTGAACTCAAGAAATTCTTGTAAATATGATTGGTCATCATGCTGCTTGTAATGGGAGTCCTCTACAGAGATCCCACTATTGATCCTCGAGACTCTCCTGTTGTTTGTTAAGTCAGTAAGCTTGTTGCCACTGTTGTGCTCTGGAAAGAGTTTTCCAGGTCTAACAGTCCACATCTGTCTATTTTGATAGCAATTAATATATGCCAGAGGCTCCAGCCAGCACTGTGTCCCTGCCCTTCTGAGGGACAGGTCACTCAGAGGATTTGCACTGAAGACAATCAAGAAGAGACGCACAACAGCAGATGCTCTCACCATCTCTCCTGGCTAACCCCAACTTCTTTACCCAGTTAGCTATGTGGCTTTAAGGATCATCAAACTCACCTCATCAAGAAAAGATGATAATCATTATTCAAAATAATCTGAGTTACTGTAAACAACAGAGGCAATAATCGAAGACTTATGGGCAGAGGTATTTGTGCTGCTTCCTAGGTTTGTGAGACTGGGCACTGGTTTTACTTATTGTTGTTAATTTGACGCAACTGTGGTGCAGTTTTAAACTCCACAGGGAAGCCAAAATTTCAGGGTAGGATACTTAGCCTCCACTTGACATATTTACTTGTAATACTAAGCATTTACTCCTTCTGCTCCAGGATATGACTTAAACAGACAAAATTAACCACATCTACAGAACATTTCATTCAGCAGCTGAAAAAAACATTCCCCTTTGCTCAGCCATAGCTGGTTTAAATCAGTGTCGCTCTCTGGAAATTTGAGATATACTGGTCATACAGCAGCTGGCAAGCTATAGAAGAGACAAATATAATGCTACCATATATCTAATTTTGCACTGCCACTAGGAATGTCTTAGAAATTTAGTATCCCATTGCAGTCTAAAAAAAATTCCCACTGATTTTTAGAGATATCAGGTTTTATGTTCATACCTTTACAAAAGCATAAAGCTCTAGGCATCTGTCAGTAAAGTGATAATTTATTATTTTTACTAATATTTCAGAGACTGAATTTTATGACTAGAATTAAATCCAGGCCTCAGTCTGGCTTTTTTATGGAGTTAGGGTTGGAGGGGGGTTAGATGTGAATCTGCCAGGGTGCTGTGGTTCCTGACCACAGGTCCACCACAAGCGGGGCTGAGCAGGTGCTCCAAGTACACACGCACACACAGAGTGCAGACACAGCCAGTCACCGACATTGCAGGAGATAAATGTGTTTACAGACACCACTAACCACAACAAGCATTGCCAAAACATGGGACAACACAAATGGCCTGATCCTGGTCCTACACACCACTTAACTGGGCTCTAAGCTTGCAAGCACATCTCACAACCCTAGCCCCCGCACACACACAAATGCACAGTCTGGTTGGTGGTCTAGGCCTGCAATTCCCCCATAGCCAGCTCTCAGACCCTCTGGGCTCTGCAGTAGCTGGTCTCTGCAGGAGCTGCTCTCCAGACTTGTGGTCTCTCATTGATTGCAGGCTCCAGGACTTCTCACTTAACCTGTTGGTTAGGTTGACGTGAAGTCTACAAATGTCACATGCAGGCAGGGAGCACACTCATCCAGCAAGAAAAATTAGAAATAGGGGTTAAGAAGAAGGCAGGACAGATTGTGATGATCAGGTGGAGGATTTGGCTGGAAAAACGCCCAACATAATCATGTGTGACCAGCATCCCCATCCTTTTCAGTATCCCACTCTTGAGCCTCCCCAACTCACCCCTGTCCCTCCCTTTGCCCACTTTTTTCTCTTCCTCTGAACATCCCATGAGAAGTTTCAAATGCTCCCCCAGTCTCATTAAAGCATCCTGTAATGAGTTTAACACAATCCCACAAGTTCCCTCAAGTATGCATAGGTTTGCTCTTTCCCGTGAGCCCATGATAACTTTTCTTTTACTGCTGATTAGTCATCAGATTCTGGATGAGCTTCCTCAAGGCTCAAGGCTATGCCTCCTTCCTGCAATGGCCCATCCATCAGCAATGTGAGCACTCTGGTCTTTGGTTTTGCTTTCACTATCTCCTGTTCCTTAGGGTTTCTTTATCTGGCTGTTTATTTTTCAGTTCTCTTGTCCTTTTACTGCCTCTTGTTCACTCCAGTGAATTCTGTGCTCCAGCCAGCTCTTGCTAATATCTAATCTAAATCTGCCCTCTTTTAGTTTACAGCCATTCCCCCTTCTCCTATCACTACACACCCTTGTGAAAAGTCCCCCTACCCAGCCTTCCTGTGGGCCTTTTCAGGCACTGGCAGCTGCTCTAAGGTCACCCCAGAGCCTTCTCTTCTCCAGGGTGAGCAGCCCCAACTCCCTCAGCCCATCCTCACAGGAGAGGTGCTCCAGCCCTCGGACCATCTTCTTGGCCCTCCTCTGGACCCGCTCCAACACATCCATGTCCTTCTTATGTTGGGGGCTCCAGAGCTGGATGCGGGACTCCAGGTGGGGGTCTCATGAGAGCAGAGTAAGCAGGCAGAATCCCCTCCCTCGACATGCTGGCCATGCTTCTTGTGATGTAGCCCAGGATATGGTTGGCTTTCTGGGCTGCAAGCACACATTGCCAGCTCATGTTGAACTTCTCATCGA